>Ga0209409_1002861_pt1 | contig 12122 bp, 7 predicted proteins | sample AD_JPNMR1_MetaG_FD_184424 | JGI IMG/M metagenome (GOLD analysis project Ga0209409, IMG submission 184424) | Active sludge microbial communities of municipal wastewater-treating anaerobic digesters from Japan - AD_JPNMR1_MetaG (SPAdes) (version 2) | ecosystem: Engineered > Bioreactor > Anaerobic >...
CTTTCCACCAACTGGAAGGACCTGCGCAACCTCTCCAAAGAAGACCCGGCCCTGGTGGAAAAGGCCCGGGACCGCTGGTATGTGCCGGATCCCAACAAGGCGAGCGACCTGGAAAAACTGCGGGAGCGGGCCCTGCTCAAGGAATTTGATGTGTACAAGGCGGAAAAGCGAAAGCTCAAGGTCTTTCGCCTGGAAGCGGTTCGGGCGGGCTTTAAAAAGGCCTGGCAGGAACGGGACTACGACACCATCATCGCCGTGGCCGAAAAAATCCCCCACACCGTCCTGGAAGAAGACCCCAAGCTCCTCATGTGGTATGATCAGGCGATCACGAGAAGGGGGGATCAATAATGGCCAGAGCAGATTTACTCATTCGCCTGGTGCAATCCGGTATGCGGGGCGACAAAATGAATTTCAGGAAAGTTGTCGAAGCAATCATTGCTGAAGAGCGAACAAAACAACATACAGTGTTAGCTGAAAAGCTTGAAGAAATATTGAACTCAGGAGTGGTTGATCGTCCTGTTGCCAACGGCGGGAGCATGCTGGATCACCGGATGGACAACCTGTTTTACGAAATTATCCCCCAACGAAAACTCTCTGACCTGATTCTTCCACAGGATGTTTTACTGATTTGTCAAGAATTGCTTCAGGAACAATATAGGACGGATTTACTTAGATCATACAATTTAGAACCTAGAAATCGAGTTCTTCTGATTGGCCCGCCAGGGAACGGCAAAACATCACTAGCCGAAGCGCTTGCGGAAGCACTAGCAATTCCCTTACTGACTGTTCGGTATGAAAGTGTGGTCGGGGCATATCTGGGAGAAACGGCTACTCGTTTAAAAAAACTCTTTGAATATGCAGCTACTCGAAGATGTGTTCTTTTTTTTGATGAATTTGAAACATTGGGTAAAGAACGCGGGGATTTACATGAAACCGGAGAAATCAAACGAGTCGTGAGTTCTTTGCTTATGCAAATTGACAACCTGCCGAGCCATGTCATGGTGATTGGGGCTACCAATCATGCTGAACTTCTTGATCGTGCTGTATGGCGGCGTTTTCAAATCCGTATTACCTTACCACCACCTACGCGAGATCGATTGGAAGAATGGTTCAAAAAGTTTGAACATAGAATTAAGGTTCCACTGGGGTATGCCCCAAGCACTTTAGCTAAATACCTTCAAGGCTTAAATTTTGCCGAAATCGAAGAGTTCGGGATGACGGTTTTCCGGCAGTATGTGTTGGAATTACCGAACGCCAACATGAAAGATATTATAGCTCAAACACTTCGTTTGTGGTCCATCAGAGCAATTCCAGTAGAACAACAGGGAGCGGAGGTAAAAGATGTCTAAGTTACCACTGCTATTTTTCCCGACACCACAATTGGCTGATAGAACAAAAAAGAAATGGAATTTTCGTAATAATATTCATAAACCTGATACAACACGGCAGATCCAACGACTTTCTCCAATGTTTGAGCAATTACGGACTGCTTTTGAAGCCCGCAAAGTGGAGATTCAGCAAAGCACTGCAGGTATAGAACCCGAATATGTTTTAGTAATAGAGATTGTTGGTGGAGTAGAAAATTTTGTTAATGCTGTAAAGCGTATTGCTGGCTTTGAATGGATGGGTGAAATTGAGGTGGAGGATATTTCGCCTGACCAAGATTTTTATGATGCAGATTCTCCAGATAAAACACTAACAGGTCGTCTGTATTTTGTGATGACCAATCAGCAAGCGCTAAATGAATTGCTCTCGTTGTGGCGTCGATATCAAAACAATGAATCTTTCGATTATGGACTTAAAAATTTCTATAATTTATTCACATGCTTAAAGTCTATCCGGCGATGGGATATTCAGGATAGATTGCTTGAAACTGGGGTAATTCAGGGTTGGCAAGAAGATTTAAAGCATGATAGCAATAGACCGATTCGCTTTGAAGTTGAACTTTGGTTTCGAAGTAACCCCGAGAAGAGAAAACAAAGTTTAAATAGAGTTACAGATCTAATTCGTAATCTGGACGGGCGTGTTCTGACTGGATCATTATACGAGGGAATTGCGTATCATGGTATGTTAGCCGAACTGCCGGCCCAATCTATCCAGACCATTATTAATAACCAGGATGTAGAATTGGTAAAGTGCGAAAGTATTATGTTCTTTCGCCCTGTTGGACAGATAATTGCTGATGGTACTCTTCCTGAAAATGATTTGGTTTATTCAGATTTCCCAGAATCTTCTTTGCCGCAAGGAGAACCTGTCATAGCCCTCTTAGATGGCCTGCCATTAGCGAATCATCGTCTTCTAAAAGACAGGCTAATTATTGATGATCCTGATAATTTTGAAAATAGCTATAATGCCGAAGAACGCGTTCATGGTACTGCGATGGCTTCGCTCATCATTCATGGAGACCTTAATGATAGGGAAAAACCATTAAAACGGCCAGTGTATGTGCGACCAATCATGAGGCCGAATCCCAATGATTATCATAGACCTCGCCCAGAGTATGTACCAGATGATGTTCTCATCGTAGATCTTATTCATAGATCTGTAAAAAGGTTATTTGAAAACGATGGCATAGAAAAACCAGTGGCCCCTTCGGTACGAGTCATCAATTTATCTATTGGCGATCCTTCTAGACAGTTTTTTCAATCGATGAGTCCTTTAGCAAGGTTACTGGATTGGCTAAGTAGTACTTATAAAATACTTTTTATTATCAGTGCGGGAAACCACCCAAGTCCCATTTATCTTAATGTTCCTAGGGCTCAGTTTGAGTCCTTAACTACATCACAAAAAGAAGCGGTTATCCTAAAAGCTATTTTTGAAGATATCAGAAATCGTAAACTTCTTTCTCCAGCCGAAAGCATCAATAATCTCACAGTTGGGGCGCTTCAATTTGATTCCTCTTCTTATGAAAGTTGTTATAACGGATTTAATCCCTTTGAACATTCGTTGCCAAGCCCGGTATCTGCATTCGGCGTTGGTTATCGGCGGTCAATTAAACCAGACATTGTTTTTCGGGGAGGCAGGGTTTTGTATCAGGAGGATCTTAGATATTCTCGGAAAGATCATTATGTGATAAAACCGGTAGAACCAGCGATTCGAAGCAATCCTCCAGGAAACAAAACCGCTGTACCATCCAGGCAATCTGGAAATCTTGATGGTGTTGCTTATTGTTGTGGAACGAGCAATGCGGCGGCTTTGATGAGCAGAGCGGCTAGTATTTGTTACGAATTGTTACAACAAATAGTCTCTGAGCAGCTTCCTAATATTGATATGCGCCCGTATGAAATACCATTGCTCAAAGCAATGTTAATTCACGGTTGCTCATGGGAAAATATCGCCCCACATCTACATGGTGTACTTCAGAGTGATTGTAAAAACAAACAAGAACTTAACGCAAAAATTAGCAGATGGATCGGGTACGGGCATCCAGAGATTGGCCGGGTATTATATTGTACGGAGCAACGGGCTACGGTATTAGGTTTTGGACAACTCTCTGATGGACAAGCTCATATTTTCAGATTACCATTACCGCCATCGTTAAGTTCCCAGACTGTCTTGCGAAGATTAACTGTCACTTTGGCTTGGTTGTCACCCGTATTGGCTAGCAATCAGAAATACCGCGTAGCAAACCTCTGGTTCGAAGTAAACAATAATGGTTTAACCTCAAACAGAAAAAATACGGATTGGCAAGCAGTAAGACGCGGAACGGTTCAACATGAAGTATTTGAAGGTGAGCAGGCGGAACCTTTTAATGATGGTGATGTCATAGAGATCAAAGTGAATTGCCGAGAAGATGCTGGGAAAATTCAAAGTCCTATAGCTTATGGTTTGATTGTGTCTTTAGAGGTAGCCGAAGGTGTTAATATAGCTGTTTATAATGAAATTCAGACAAGAATTACCTCTGTAGTCCAAATTCAGCAGGTAATAGGTGGAGTATAATTAACGCATGTCTTCCCTTTGGCGCTACAGCCCCGACCATAGGCAACCCTGTCTTGTCATGGAAAGCCACACCCTGTGGGGAGAAACGGTGTGCTGGGTGTGGATCCCCGAAAGCAACCGCGTAATCCAGCTTCCCGCGTCAAAATTGGAGCCCCTGGAAAAAGCGCCGTTCTGTTCTCCCGACTATATTAGTTATGTGGCCACGGCGGCCCGCATCGCCGATGCCTTAACTCAGGATGTGCTCCTTGCCCCCCTGGAAGCTTCGGTGATTCCCCTGCCGCATCAACTCTACGCCCTATGGCGGGCAGTTTCAGGCAACCGTGTGCGGTATCTGTTGGCCGACGAGGTGGGTCTTGGAAAGACCATCGAGGCGGGGCTGATTATGCGGGAGCTTAAACTACGGGGCCTGGTGAAGCGCACCCTGGTCATTGCCCCAAAGGGGCTGGTAAACCAATGGGTAAGCGAAATGCGTTTTCACTTTGGAGAAACCTTCCGATTGGTGTTACCCGAAGATATCGGAACTTTAAAGCGGATTCTCCCCCCACCACAGGGTGAAGAAAAAAACCGCCCACAGACAGGGGAAGCCTGTTACGGCAATGCCTGGGCCTTGTTTCCCCAGGTGGTGGTCCCCATGGATGCGGTAAAGCCCCTGGAACGGCGTCGCGGTTGGAGCGATGCCCAGATTGATGCCTACAATCAGGACCGCTTCGAAGATCTCATCACTGCGGGCTGGGACCTGGTCATTGTGGATGAGGCCCACCGGCTGGGGGGGAGTACCGACCAGGTAGCCCGCTTTAAATTGGGCCAGGGCTTAGCGGAGGCGGCCCCCTATGTGTTGCTCTTGTCTGCCACACCCCACCAGGGCAAGTCCGATGCCTTTCACAGGCTTATGTCGCTTTTAGATGAGCGGGAATTTCCCGATCCGGAGAGTGTGACCAGCGAGAGAATTCAGTCCTATGTGATTCGCACCGAAAAGCGCGCCGCCGTGGATGCGGAAGGCAAGCCCCTGTTTAAGCCCCGCCGCACCCAGCTTGCGCCGATCGCCTGGGAAGCCCCACACCAGGAACAACAAGCCCTCTATGAAGCCGTCACGTCCTATGTGCGGGAAGGCTACAACCAGGCGGTTAAAGAAAAGCGCAATTACATCGGCTTTTTGATGTGCCTGATGCAGAGACTGGTCGTGTCCAGCACCCGGGCCATTCGCACTGCCCTCGAAAAAAGGCTCCAGGTGCTTGCCGAGCCTGAGGAGCAATTGAGTTTGTTTCCCCTGGATAATGCGGAAGAATGGGCAGACCTGGATGGACAAGAGCAGGCAGAAATCGTACTACAGAGCCGGATCAGGGCATTGAGAAATGAACGGGCCGAAATCCAGATGCTTCTGGAACTGGCTGAGCGCTGCGAACAAGTCAGCCCAGACGCCAAGGCAGAGGCGTTGATTGAATGGATCTATCGCCTGCAATCCGAAGAGGGCGAGCCGGAACTCAAGGTCCTAGTGTTTACCGAGTTTGTTCCCACCCAGGAAATGCTCAGGCAGTTTCTCAGCGACCGGGGCTTTTCGGTGGCCTGCCTCAACGGCTCTATGGATATGGATGAGCGCAAACGAGTCCAGGAATCCTTTGCCGGCGAGGTGCGGATCCTCATTTCCACCGAAGCCGGTGGGGAAGGGTTGAACCTGCAGTTTTGCCATGTGGTGATCAACTACGATATTCCCTGGAACCCCATGCGGCTCGAACAACGGATTGGCCGGGTGGACCGCATTGGGCAAACCAAGCCGGTCCGGGCGATTAATTTTGTGTTCCAGGATTCGGTGGAATACCGGGTGCTCGAAGTGCTGGAGCAAAAACTGGCGGTAATCCTGGAAGAGTTTGGGGTGGATAAAACCGGTGATGTGCTCGACTCAGCCCAGGCGGGTCCCCTCTTTGATGAGATGTATGTCAGAGCGATCCTCAATCCGGCACAGATTCCAGAATCGGTGGAAACGGTGGTTTCCCGTCTGCAAGAACAGATCCGCACATCCCGGGCCATGGGAGCGGTCCTCGGAAAAGCCCCACCATTGGAAGTGGGCACCGCGCAACGACTTCTGACCCATCCACTGCCCTACTGGATTGAGCGAATGACCCTGGGATACCTCGCCTCTCACGGGGGAAAGGCCGAGCAAAAAGGATCGGCCTGGCACCTTTCCTGGCCCGACGGCGAAACATGGACCCATAGGGTGTTTACCCGAGAGGATGCGGAGCGCATACCTAGAGCCCATCAAATTACCCTGGAAGAACCGAAGGTGCAAAACCTGGTCAAGCATATCCCTCGGTTTATCCCGGGCCAGCCTATACCGATTATCGCGATGCCCGATCTGGCCAAAGAGGTACGGGGTCTTTGGTCCCTGTGGGAAATCACGGTAAAACCTTGGCAAACTGAACAAGCCTCATCCGAAAATGCTGTTTTCACAGAGCATTCCGCAGAACAAAATCATTTTCGCCGCATGATGCCCCTCTTTTTAACAGACCAGGGGGCAGTCTATATTCCCACCGCCCGCTATATCTGGGATCACCTCCTCCAGGGGCCGGTGCCTATCCAGGGAACAGTCCCGTTCTCGGAAGATGTTTTTGCAAAACTATGGGCTATCGCGGAGGAGCAGGGGAAACCTCTGTATGCAGAAATCATGACGGACTATCAACGCCGCATAGATCAGGAACGAGAAAAGGTCCGCTATGCCCTTTCGGCCCGTCGCAAAACAATCGAGCGCATTGGGCTTCCGCAGGTACGGGACCATCGTTTAAAGCTTCTGAACCAGGAGGAACAGCGCTTTCTGGAATATCTGGCCCAAAAGGCTCAGGTGATACCCAACATAGAACCGTTGATGGTGATTCGGATAGAAGGGGAGAACTGTGGAAAGCTGGCGTGATGTGATTCTCAAAGAGTTTACGCCTCAGATTGCTAAGCTCACTCTGGTTGCTGATCCCGACGGGCTTCTTCTGGAAGAAGGGATCTTAGAGGACATTCAAGTTCGCGGTTTTGCATTAATCCCTTTTGAGGACCCCATCGCCTTTCGGTATGCCTATGAATCGAAATTCCGCTCCCATTGGGACCAGGGTGAAACGACTAATCTGGTGGTGATCCTGCGATCCCAGGAAAGCGATTTACATCATTTACCCTATGACCTTTTGCAGGCAGGGCGCAAACTCTCATTTTCTCTTGGAACGATTTTCCCCCATTTAAGTTATCCCGTGGTGGCCAGCCTGGATCGGGGCTATTTTGAGGCCCTCTTTGCGGCCCAGGAACTTCATGCACCGGGACAATTGGGAGATAACGCCACTAAAGATTTTATTCTCCGCCATGTGTTTGAAATTGCCCCCGAGCTTATCAAACAGCCTTCAGAACTGTTACGGGTTTTATTGCGCCGCCATTATTATCAACAAAAGATTCCTGCAGAGATTGAACAACGATTGATTCTATTGCTTCGTCAAAATCAGGTGTTCAACGATTGGCCCCTGGATATCATCGTTCCTGATCGGGAAGCCTTTTTGGCTTTTCTGCAAGAACGATGGTCTTTTTTTATTAACAGGGTTGCCATGCGGGAATCCGCATCGGTTTTGGAAAAGGAACCACTCTATAAAGTCGCTATTCAGGGTCCTGTGGAGTTACCCTTTGAGCACGACGATATTCGGGGCTATATCGAAAAGCTGTTTGCCGAAGACATGTTGCAAGCCATACCCAAGGCGGAGATTGGTTCCTCAGGCAACAATTGGTGGCGCATTGGGATAAAAACAGGAGGTCCCGAACAAAGGACTCGCCGTTTAGAAAAACTGATAGATAGTCTGGAAGCTACACTCCCTGAGGAAAAGGCACCATACTCTGCCTGGTTTTCCTTTGCCCACACGTGGGCAGAATTCCAGATGCTGCGCCATGAAACTCTCAGTTTGTCGGTGGGCCTTCAGAACCGGATTCAGGAATTAATCCAGCAGGTAGATACAAGATTTGAGCGGTGGGTTCAGCGCCGATATGCGGCTTTGCACCAGTTGCCGCCGGACCCGCCGGTCATGGTCCACCATATTCCCCGTTTTTTAGCAAAACAGGCCGCTAAAATTGCATTGGTCGTCATTGACGGACTTGCTTTGGATCAATGGTTAGTATTGCGTAACGAACTAGCCACAAAGGTTCCTGGGGTGCGTTTCCGTGAACAGTCAGTTTTTGCCTGGATTCCCACTGTAACTTCGGTATCGCGGCAAGCCCTTTTTGCGGGTAAGGCGCCGCTCTTCTTTCCGGATAGCATCCAGAGCACCCATAAAGAACCTGCCTTGTGGACCAGGTTCTGGGAAGAACAGGGACTTGTGGATAATGAGGTGATCTATCTCAAAGGTGTGGGAGATGGAGATAGTGCGACCATAGGGGAAGCGCTTTCCCACCCCAAAGTGCAGGTTGCCGCCCTCGTGGTGGATAAGATTGACAAAATCATGCATGGCATAGAACTCGGTACTGCCGGTATGCACAGTCAGGTGCGGCTTTGGGCTCGTCAGCCTTATCTTCTCTCCCTCCTGGATGCGCTTTTACACCAGGGGTTCCAGGTGTATCTGACTTCGGATCATGGAAATGTGGAGGCGAAAGGCATGGGTCGCCCCACAGAGGGGGCGGTGGCGGATCAGCGGGGAGAACGGGTCCGCATCTATCCGGATGCGATCCTGCGAAGAAAAGTAAAAGAGCTTTTTCCTGAAGCAATCGAATGGGAACCGATCGGTCTCCCCGACAACTATTATCCTTTACTGGCCCCTTCCCGGCGGGCTTTTATCCCGGAACAGAACCATACGGTAAGCCATGGGGGAATTTCTATTGAAGAGCTTATTGTGCCCTTCATTAAAATTGAAAGGAGCGCTGAGTGACGCTAAATAAAAACCGCTTAGGTCTTAATCAACGGGTGCGTTTGGAATGGCTTGAACGGACCGCTCATTTAATTCTGGCAGGAAACAATGAAAAAGACATTCATGGGACCTTACAGGAACTATTAAAGGATCAATTATCTGTTGGAAGTCAGGCAAAACGCTGCAATCGGGATAAGGTGATCAGTATACTCCAAATGGTGTGGGTCAATCCGATCCCTGAAATTCGGGCCCTGCGCACGGAGGGACTGCAGTTTTTAGCTCAACCACCAGAAGGAATTTGTTTTGGTGAGACCAGCCTGATCGTTCATTGGGGCATGATGATGGCCGTGTACCCATTTTGGACGGCGGTGGCGACCCAAACGGGCCGGTTACTGCGACTGCAGGGCAATGCTACGGCATCTCAGATTCAGCGACGCCTTCGTGAACTCTATGGAGAACGGGAAAGCGTTTCAAAGGCAACTCGCCGGGTGCTTCGTTCTTTCGTTGATTGGGGCGTCTTACAGGATACAGAGAAAATAGGGATATACACCGGTGGGACTTCTCAAACGGTAGAAGATCCGCGTCTTGTCGCCTGGCTCATCGAGGCCTTTCTGCGTTCTAAGGGTAATGGGCCCATCCCTTTAAAAGAAATTATCGAAAACCCAGGCCTATTTCCTTTTCGGATTAAGCCTCTTCATGGGGAGTATCTTGCAAAAGCTTCATCTAGACTCGAGTTTTTTTATAGTGGGTTAGACGAGGTGTTGGTGAGGGTGAAGGCATAGTCCTGTGTTAAAGGGCTTTTAACATACGCCCCCTTGCCACCAGGGGAAAGCCCTGGCATACTCTTGTGTGTATGGCCTCTTTTTTATCGGTGTGCCTTAACCCAACCCTTCAGAAAACCCTCCGGTTCTCCCGCATCCAGCCAGACCGGGTTAATCGAACCGCCACTCACCGCCTCGATGCCTCGGGCAAAGGGGTAAACGTAAGCCGGGTTCTTAAGCAGCTTGGCCAATCGGTAGTGCATCTTACCCAGCTTGGGGGCAGTCTACGTCCCCTGTTCCTGGAACTCTGCGAACAGGATCACCTTGATGTCCGGTGGGTAGAAAGCAACAGCCCCATCCGCTTTTGCTACACCCTGATTGAAGAAAGCACCCATACGGTAACCGAACTGGTAGAAGAATCTGAAGCGGTGGCCCCCGACACAGAAGAAAACATCAAAACCCGCTTCCTTGAGATTTTAGCCACCGATTTTGCCCCATCCTCTCACCACACAGAAACCCACAAACAAAAGTCCGCCGTACCGACCCTCATCATCTCAGGGACCAAGGCCCGGGGCTTTTCGGCAGATATCTTTCCCTTCATGGTGCAAAGGGCCCGCGAACAGGGGATGCAGATTATTCTGGATATTCGAGGCGAGGACCTATTGCGATGCCTTCCCTATCACCCTCATGTCATCAAACCCAACTTTGACGAATTTGTAGGAACCTTTCTTCCTGACAGGACCGCCCACCATACAACAGCGACTTCTTCCTCAAGCGAAAATTCCAAAGAAGCCTCTCAAGCTCCCCTAGCAGCCCTGGTCCAGGAAACGGCTCTGGAAATCCAGAAAACCTATGGCTGCCAGATTATCCTTACCCGAGGCTCCCAGTCAGTCTGGGCCTTTGAGCGGGGCAAGTTCATAGAACAAAACATCGAGCCGGTGCTCCCCGTAAACACCACGGGATGCGGCGATGCCTTTACCGCCGGAATAGCCTCAGCCCTTGCTGCGGGAGCCTCCCTCGAGGAAGCCCTGCAAGAGGGCATTCGCTGTGGCGCATTGAACGCGGCCCTCTTAAAACCGGGAAGCATCGTAGCTGAATAGTGTATCCCGAGGGGGAGCACCGCACCGCCTCCTCTCACAGCTCAGCCTGCACCAACCCTTCGCCTCGGCCGCCGCGGCTCCCCCCTCGCGCCTGCTTCCTTCGCCGCTTCCACAGCCCCTCCCGGGCCGGGCGTCCCGCCCGGCCCACGCCCCCAACCCCCACGGCTCAGGCGATCAGGCGCTCCCCCCACTCCGGGACCACCCACGGCGGGGCCCTTCTCAGGGCCCCCCATAGCCAACCTTACCCGGTTCTGGCGTCCTCTAAGCCACCCCGGCAGGTTTTTGGGCCCCCTCTCCACGCCACCCCTCCGCACCCGATTTCCCCTCCCATCCTTGCCTTCCCACACTCCCTGTGCTATGGTGTTCCTATGCCAGACCACCACGACCGCGGCTACAAGGCCCTCTTCTCTAACCAGCGCTTCATGGAGCAACTGGTTACCTCCTTCATCCACGAAGACTGGGTCGCCCACGTCGATTTCTCTCGGGCATCATTAGTCGACAAGTCCTACGTCACCCGCCAGTTCAAAAAGCTTGAGTCCGACCTCATCTGGAAACTCCCCCTCACAGATGAGGGAACGGTCTACCTCTACCTCCTCATCGAGTTCCAGTCCTCCGTCGACCCCTGGATGAGCTTCCGCATGCTCCGCTATGTCCTTGAGTTCTATGGGGGCCTGTTAAAGGCGAAGCCCAAGCCCGAGCGGCTCCCGGCGGTCTTCCCCCTCCTCGTGTACAACGGCGACCCCCGCTGGACTGCCCCCGAGCAGTTTGCTACCCTCGTGGACCAGCGCATCGCCGCAGACTACATCCCCCACTTCCGCTACTACAAACTGGCCGCCAACGAGTTTTCCCCCGACCAGCTTGAGGCCATGCACAACCTCGCCTCGGCCCTGTTCCTGGTGGACTCAAGCACGGTGGATGAGATTCAGCGCCGCATTCGGGGGATTGTGAGTATATTAGAGAAGGAGCAGCCAGAGGTGGTGACCGAGTTTATCCGCTGGCTTTACGCCCATTTTGAGGACCCCGTTCCTCAATGGGTGGATGAGATTCGTACCCTTAAGGAGGTACCGACCATGTTAGCCACTGCCATCAAGAAGAAAGAACAGGAATGGTTTATGGAAGGTCGCAACGAAGGCATGGCCCTGGGCGAAGAAAAAAACCGTCGGGAAACGGCCCGGAGAATGAAGTCCCGCGGGATTGAGATTGATATCATTGCCGAGGTGACCGGCCTTTCCCGGGAGGAGATTGAAGAGCTATAGTTTAGCTGGGGACTGGGACTGGGCCCCAGGAGCCCTGAGGCTTTCCAAGAGGCGCTGGCACCCCTAAAAATTGCCGGGGCGACGGGCGCGCTCTGCCATAATAGTTGTCACCTAGAACAAGATGGAACAGGAGGTGACCTATGGCTCGGTATAGCGCCCAGATACGGAATACAATTCTTAAAAAGCTGCTTCCACCAGAAAATCGAACAGCAG
>Ga0209409_1002871_pt1 | contig 12071 bp, 12 predicted proteins | sample AD_JPNMR1_MetaG_FD_184424 | JGI IMG/M metagenome (GOLD analysis project Ga0209409, IMG submission 184424) | Active sludge microbial communities of municipal wastewater-treating anaerobic digesters from Japan - AD_JPNMR1_MetaG (SPAdes) (version 2) | ecosystem: Engineered > Bioreactor > Anaerobic...
AGAGAAAATAAAGCCGGATATTTTTGCTAATGGCGGAGACAGGACAAGAAAAAACATTCCAGAAGTTGAGGTTTGTAGAAAAATAAATTGTAAAATGATTTTTAATATTGGAAAAAATGGAAAAATCGAATCAAGCTCTTGGCTGCTTAGCAGATTTTTAGAAAATTTCTCAAACAAAAAATAATTTTTTTTAAAGCGATGGCGAGGGGAATTTCCCCTCGCCATCGCTTTTTCCTTAAATTTTTTATTATTGACGCTTTTAATTTAATATTTTATCATAAAATTATAATAAAAACTTAAAAAAATTAAAAAAATGAGAATTTTAATAACAGGTGGAGCTGGTTATGTGGGAAGTTTATTAACACATAATTTATTAAATAAAGGTTATGATGTAAGAGTTTTAGATAAATTGATTTTTACTGATAATTCTTTAAAAGATATAAAAGATAAAATTGAAATTGTAAAAGGTGATACACGCATAATTGGTCCGGAAATTATGGATAATATTGATGCAGTTATTCATTTAGCAGGTTTTTCTACCGAACCTACTTCTCAGTATAGTCCTCGTTATACTGATCTTGTTAATCATTTAGCAACCGAAAGAATAGCTAAAATGGCGAAAGAAAAAGGAGTAAAAAGATTTATTTTTGCCTCTTCTTGTTCTGTTTATTTTAGCTATGATACTCTTTTTATCCCAGATTATTATAAAGAAACGGATACAGTAAATCCTATTTCTGCTTACTCTCTTTCAAAAAGAGCGGCTGAGGAAGCATTATTAGAATTAACCGATGAACATTTTCAGCCAATTATTTTTAGAAAAGGAACTATTTATGGTTTTTCTCCGAGAATGAGATATGATTTAGTTTTAAATTCTTTTACAAAAGACGCTTTTTCTCTCCAAAAATTAACCGTAAATTGTAACGGAGAAGTTTGGCGACCATTAGCCGATATTCAAGATGTTGTTTGGGCGTACACAAAAGCATTAGAGGTGCCTTTGGAAAAAGCAGGAGGAAAAATATTTAATATTTGCAGTGAAAATTGGAATATTTTAGATCTAGCGAAAAAGGTTCAAAAAGTTGTGAAAGAAAAGAAAAACATTGATGTTAAAATTGAAATTCAGCAAAAAGGCATTGTTAGAAACTATAAAGCAGATAATTCGCTACTTAAACAAGTTTTTGATTTTACCCCTCTCAGAAATTTAGAAGATGCTATTTTTGAGCTTTGGGATTGGATAGAAAAACATCCAGATGATATTTTAAACCCTCTTTATTATAATGATAAGTTAGAAATTAAATTATTAGAAACTGGTCAACTTTAAGATGGAAAAAGCGATTAAAAAAATTTTAATTATTGGTTCGGATGGACAATTAGGGACGGATTTAACAAAAGCATTCAAAAATTATGAATTATTTTGTCCAGGACAAGAAGAATTAGATATTACTGCTTTTGATGAAGTTAAAAAATATATAAATAAAATTTTTCCTGATTTAATTATTAATACTGCAGCTTTTCACCAAGTTGATGATTGTGAAAAAGATTTTCAGAGAAGTTTTTTAATAAATGCTTTTTCAATAAAAAATTTAGCAGAGATTTGTAAAGAGAATGATATTATTTTAGTTCATATTAGTACTGATTATGTTTTCGGGTTTGATAAGGAAAGGAAAACTCCATATACAGAAGAAGATTTACCAGGACCAATAAATATTTATGGTCTTTCAAAATTAACTGGAGAATATTTTATTAAATATATTTTAGAAAAATACTTTATTATAAGAACAGCAGGTTTATTTGGAGTGGCAGGATGTAAAGCAAAAGGAGGAAAAAATTTTATAGATTCCATGTTAAAATTAGCTAAAGAAGGTAAAGAAATAAAAGTAAAAGCTGATGAAATTATCAGTCCTACTTATACAAAAGAATTAGCCGAAAATATTATGTATTTAATTCAAACTCAAAATTACGGACTTTATCATATAACTTCTCATGGTGAATGTTCTTGGTATGAATTTGCCAATGAAATTTTTAAATTAACTAATATTAAAGTTAATTGTCAGCCGGTTTTATCAAACGACTTTAAAACTTTTGCTAAAAGGCCACAATATTCTGTTTTGGAAAATAAACATTTAAAAGAAATTAACTTGGACAAAATGAGTCATTGGCAGGAATCTTTAAAAAAATATTTAAAAGAAAAAAATTATATATAAAATTAAAAAATTTAATAAAAATAAAAATAATATGGAAAAACAAAAAACAAAAATAAACGGATTAGAAATTATACCTTTTATGGTTAGTTTTGATGATAGGGGATATTTATTTGAAATCATTCATAATTATGATATGTCTAAATTCGGACAAGTCTATGTAGTTGGAGATCCTGTAAGAGGGGTTATTAGAGCTTTTCATAAACATAATATTTTGTGGGATTATTTTTGTATTATAAAAGGTTCGGCAAAATTTGTATTTGTTGATGATAGAAAAGAAAGTAAAACTTTTAAACAACAAGAAATAATTATTCTTTCTGAAAAATCGCCAAAAATGATTATTGTTCCACCAAATATTTATCACGGTTGGATGTCTTTAGAGGATAATACTATTATGATTTCCATTGCATCAGAAGTTTATAACAAAGAAAATCCCGATGAGGTTAGGATTTCCCCTGATTCTTTCGGCGATGTTTGGACAATAAAAGGAAAATAAATTTAAATAAAGATGGATATTAATTTTTTAAACATTAAAACGCTTTTTTTTAATAATAAAAGCATAAAGCAAACTATTTTTAAAAATACTTTTTGGCTTACAGTGGCAGAGGTAATTCAAGGAGGAATTGGTTTTTTGATAAGCATTTGGATGGCTCGATATTTTGGCCCAGCGGTTTATGGGCAATGGGCTTTTGCTTTAAGTTTTGTGGCATTATTTGCTGTTTTTGCAGATTTTGGTTTTAATACTTTAACAATAAGAGAATTGGCGCGAGATAAATCTAAATCAGCTCAATATATTGATGATATTTTAGTTATGAAACTGATATTAGGGATTATAACCTTAGGATTAATTGCTTTTTTTATTCAGTTTTTAGGAAAAGAGCCGGAAGTGGTGAAATTAGTTTATTTTTTGGGAATTTATACTGTTTTAAACACCTTTGCTAGTTTTTTCCAGTCTATTTTTCGGGCAAATGAAAAAATGGAATACGAAACTTTATGTAGAATAATCCAAGGTATAAGCTTATTAGGGCTGGTTACTTTTTTTATATTAAACAAAGGTTCGATTTTGACAATTAGTTATGCCTATATCGGAGCAGCGTTAATTGGAATAGCTATTTCAATTATGTCTGTTTGGCGTTATTTTTCAAAATTCTTTTTAAAGGTTAATTTAAAAACCTGCAAAGAAATTTTAAAAGAGGCTTGGCCTTTTACATTAGGCAGTATTTTTGTTACTATTTATTTAAAATTTGACACATTATATTTATCAAAAAATATTAATGATGAGGTAGTTGGTTGGTATAATGCGGCATACAATATAGTTCTTTCTTTAATGATAATTCCTAATTTAATTATGGCATCTTTTTATCCAATATTATCAAAAAGTTATTTAAAATCAAAAGATTTTCTTTTTAAATTATTTAAAAAAATTATAAAATACAGTATTGTTTTTAATATATTTTTCTTTTCTTTTCTTTTTATTTTTTCAAAACAAATTACTTTATTTTTATATAAAGAACCTTATTATAATTCAATAGTTGCTTTTAAAATTTTAATCTGGGTTGATTTTTTTTCTTTTTTAAGTTGCGTTGCTCAGTATTTTATAAATTCTATAAACAAACAAATAATTTATACAAAAGTTGTAGCTATTTGTATGGTCGTAAATATTATATTAAACATTTTATTTATTCCTAAATATTCTTATATAGGATCTGGAATTATAGCTGTTTTTACACAATTTTTAGCTTTTTTATTTTTATTTTTATATTTATATAAAAATTTTAAATTAAATCATAATTATGAATTTTTCAAAAAATAAATTAAAATTTACAGGAGAAAGAGTTATAGTAGACAATAATTCTAAATATAATCTTAATTATATTCGTCATATGGTTGCTTATAATTTTGCTAAAGATTTTATTAAAGGCAAAATTGTTTTAGATGATGGAAGCGGTTCGGGATATGGTTCTTATTTTTTAGCTAAAAACGGAGCAAAAAAAATTATAGGAATAGATATATCTAAAGAAGCCGTAGAGTATTCCAAAAATACTTATAAAAATAAAAATTTGAGTTTTGAAGTTATGAATGCGACAAACTTAAATTTTAATAATAATACTTTTGATGTTGTATGTTCGTTTCAAGTAATTGAGCATATCAAAGACTATGATAAGTTTTTATCTGAGATTAAAAGAGTTTTAAAACTTGGAGGAATTGCTTTAATTGTGACGCCCAATAAAAAAACATATTCTTTAGAAAATGAAAAATCGGTAAATCCATTTCATATAAAAGAATTTTACCTAAACGAATTTAATGATATATTACATTCTCACTTTAATGATGTTGAAATATTTGGTGTAAAATATAAACCAAAATTAGAGGAAATAAAAAGTTCTTTTGAAAAATCTTTTTATAAAAAAATTTCAAGATTGTTTCAAAAAATTCATTTATCGTTTATAAAAAAAATAATTCCGCGAAAAATAAAAAATTTAGTATCAAAAAAATATTATAAAAATATAAATATCTCTGATTTTGAAATTACAAAATCAGATTTAGATAACGCATTAGATTTTATTGGGGTTTGTAAAAAAATATGAAATGTAGAATATGCAATAATGAGATAGAAAATAAAGAATTTAAGGTTAAAGAAATGATGTTTGGTTTTGAAGATGTTTTTGATTATTTTCAATGTGCTAATTGTGGTTGTCTTCAAATTAAAGAAATTCCAGAAAATATATCAAAATATTATCCGAATAATTATTATAGTTTTAATGTTTTTCCTAATAAGAATAAGTATAACATTAAAAAAGTCATTAAATTTTTAAGGGATTATTATGCTGTTTTTGATAAAGGGTTAATTGGTAAATTGGTTTATAAAAAGATTCCTAATGAAGCGTTAAGAAGTTTATCAAAAATAAAACTATCAAAAAACTCTAAAATTTTAGATGTTGGATGTGGGTCTGGATATCTTTTATTTTCTCTTCAAACAATAGGGTTTAAAAATCTATTAGGAATTGATCCTTATATCAAAGAGGACATAAATTATAAAAACGGTTTAAAAATTTTAAAAAAAACAATTAATAATATTAATAACAAGTTTGATTTAATCATGTTTCACCATTCTTTTGAACATATTTCAAATCCGCTAGAAACGCTTTATTTTAGTAATAAATTATTATCAGATAATGGGGTTTGCTTAATTAGAATTCCGGTTGTAGATTCTTGGGCTTGGGAAAATTATGGCGTAAATTGGGTTCAAATTGATGCTCCAAGACATTTTTTTCTTCATTCTCCGAAAAGTATGGAAATATTATCAAAAAAAGCAGGGTTTAAAATTAAGGAAATTGTTTATGATTCTACAGAGTTTCAATTTTGGGGAAGTGAGCAAAATAAAAATAATATTTCTCGTTCCTCTAATAATTCTTATAATCTCAATCCTTCAAAATCAATTTTTTCAAAAAAAGATATAAAAATATTTAAAAAGAAGTCAAAAAAACTAAATTTAGAAAAAAGGGGCGATCAGGCAGTTTTTTATTTAATAAAAAATGACTTATCCTAAAGTTTCAATAATAATTTTAAATTGGAATGGATTAAAAGATACAATTGAATGCTTAGAATCTTTAAAGAAAATTACTTATCCTAATTATGAGGTAATTGTTGTTGATAATGGCTCAGAAGGAAATGACGCGGATATATTGGAAGAGCAATACAAAAACTATATTAGAGCAATAAGAAATAAAGAGAATTTAGGTTTTACTGGCGGAAATAATGTAGGGATAAGAAAGGTTTTAGAAGAAGGAAAAAGCGAATATATTTTGCTTTTAAATAATGATACAATTGTTGAACCAAACTTTTTAGATGAGTTGGTAAAAGTTGCAGTTCAAAATAAAGAAATAGCAATTGTTGGTTCTGTAGTAGCGGATTATTATACAAAAAAAATTGTTTTTACAAATGCTAAAATAGATAAAAAATTAAAAGGAAAAATTAAATTAGATTATTTAAATTTATGTAAGGATTATTGGGAAACAGAAATAGCTCATGGCGCATCAATAATGATAAAATCAGAATATATTTTAAAATATATTCTATTTTTAGATGAAAATTTATTTTTATATTGTGACGAAATTGACATTTGTTGGAGAGTTAAAAAACATAATTTAAAAATTGTAATAGCTGGAAAATCAAAAATTTATCATAAAGAAAGTCAAAGTACTGGGGGAAAACTGAGTGCTTTATCTGTTTATTATGTTTTAAGAAATAGAATTTTATTGTCTAAGAAATTATTAAATTTTAAAGAACAAATTTTATTTTGGATTTTATTTATTCCGTCTAGATTAATTCGTGTTTTTGAATGGATGATTAAAGGAAGATGGAATTTAATAAGAATTACTTATTTTGCTTTTTTAGATGGAATTTTAAATAAAAAAGGGAAAACCAGCCGTAAATTGAATTAATAATATAAATTTAAATTAATTATGGAAAATTTTTTGTTTGATATTTTGGCATGTCCTCGGTGCAAAAATAAACTTATTGTTCAACCATACCAAAATATATTTTGTAAAAATTGCAATTTATACTATAAATTTAAAGACAATATTCCTTTTCTTTTAAGTTCAGAAAGTCAAAAACAAATTAATAATGATTTAATTTCGCAAAATGGTCAAAAAATGGTTAATCGTTATACTAAAAATAATAAAATTGTTAAAATTACTAAATTAATACATCCTCCATCGCCTTTATTGCATTTTGATAATTCAAAAATTATGGAAGTAATTACTAATTATAAGGGTAAGAAAACTAAGGTTCTTTCAATTGGAGGTGGCGGAGAAGAATTTAAAAAGTTTCCAAATATAATTAATTTAAATATAGATATTTTCCCAAACGTAGATATCGTCGGTGACGCTCATAATCTTCCGTTTTTAGACAATAGTTTTGATAGTGTAATATGTAATGCTGTTTTAGAACACTTAAAAAATCCTTATTTAGCAGTAAAAGAAATAAAGAGAATTATTAAAAAAGGAGGGTATGTGTATATTGAAGTACCTTTTATTCAACCATTTCATGGTTATCCAAATGATTATCAGCGATATACTTTATTTGGGTTAGAAAATTTATTTATTTCGGAAGGTTTTTTAAAAATAAAGAGCGGAGTAGTAAGTGGTCCTAGTTCAACTATTAGCCATTTAATAAGAGATTATTTATCTTCTTTGTTTCCCGATGGGATCTTTCGCTTGTTAATTAAAGGTATAGCAGGATGGATTTTATTTCCATTAAAATATTTAGATATATTATTAAATAAAAAAGACGATTATTTTTTAGCGAGCGGTGTTTATTTTTTTGGTAAAAAATAAAAAATTATGAATATTTTTTCTATTACAATTCCAATGTTTTCGGTAAAACATCATGGTGGTACGAGGATTATTATACAATTAGCTAACTCGTTAGTAGAAAAGGGGCATAAGGTTACTATAATTGTTCCGAAAGATAAATATAATCCTATCTACCCTGTTAATAAAAAAGTAATAATAAAATTTGTTTCTAGAGTAGGAAATAATAATATATTTTATATAAAAACATTAATTGAATTTATTTTTAAAATTCCTAAAAGTGATTTTATTTTAGCTAATTTTTTTCCAACACTTTATTCCTCTTTTTTAGCAGAGAAAATGGGTAAAGGAAAAACAATTTATTTTGTGCAAGATAGTGAAGAAGTTTTCTTTACTGGATCGGGATTTATAAATTGGTTTTTTAGGTTTATTGTAAAATTTTCTGTTAAAATGAGTTCGGTTATAATAGTTACTACACATTATGGAGCAAAAAAAATAAAAAATTTTGGTGGTAAAAAAAATATAAAAATAATTAATATTGGTTTACCTGATGGAGTTTTTTTTCAAGAAAAAAAATCGAATTTTAAATTTCCCTTTAACAAAAATTATAAGCCAATACTTTATTTTCCAAGAATTCAAAAAGTTAAAAGAATAGAAGATTTCTTAAAATCTTTAGAAATTATTATTAAAAAAAGACTTACATTTGAATTATGGTTAGTTTCTAAGGAAATAGAATCTTTATCTTATTTTAAACATTTTAAAAGTAAGATAAAGATAAAAATTTTAACGCCAAAAAACGATGAAGAATTAAGAAAAATTTATTCCAGTGCCTATTTGTTGGTTAATTCCTCTTGGGTAGAGGGTTTTTGTTTACCAGTTTTAGAGGCAATGGCTTGCGGAACCCCTTCTGTTATAACTGATTCTAAAGGTCCAAAAGAATATGCTATAAATAATTATAATTGTTTAATTGTCCCTCCTAAAAATCCTGAATTATTAGCTCAAGCAATCGAGAAAATGTTGATAGATGAAAAATTAAGGAACAAATTAGCGGCTAATGCGTTAAGAACTGCAGAGAAATTTAAATTTTCTAACTTTGCGGAAGAGTTCGAAAATTTTTTAATAAATTTAAAATGAATGTATTATTTATTAAATTCGGAATAGGTTTCATAATTGCTTTTTTATCTTTTTTTTCTTTTTTAAAAACAAAAGCAAAGTTAGGAATATGGCTTTTGATTATTATTTTACCAGTTTATAGTATTAAATTTTTAGGTGAAGCTGGAGATATTTTTACAATTGAATTCAGTGATATTTTGCTTGCTGCGATAGTTTTCCCTTTGGTTTTAAGAGAGATTTTGTTAAGCAAAAAAAATGGCAAGACTATTTCGTCAAAAATCGTTGGACTCTTTTTTATTTTTATAATTTATTTCCTTCTGGCATCCTTAACTATTTTTTGGACAAAAGATAGTTTTCTTACACTTCGCGAAATGTTTATCATCGCAGTTTTTGGATTTCTTTTTTTTACCCCTTTAATAACTGTTTCTCATTGGAATGAGAAAGACCTTCGATTATCTCTCTTTTTAGTAATTTTAACTGGAGTAATGATAGCACTTTTAGGAATTTGCCAAGTTTTTTTTCCAGAGTATGCGATTATACGAAGCGTTCAGCCCGGTTTTCCAACAGGAACATTTACTGAAACTAATTGGTATGTAAACCTATTAATTTTAACCGGATGTTGGTCTTTATTCGCACTTAAAAGTCAAAGAAAATCGTTAATAATATTAAGCGCTGTAAGTTTACCTTTGTTTTTAATAGGAATATATTTAGCTAAATCTATGACGGGTCTTATTGGTTTTATTTATTTGTTTTTATTGTTTTTTATTTATTTTTTAACTAAAAGGCCTTTAGTTTGCACTTTCTTTATTTTTATTTTTTTAATATCAATACTAATATTCCCAAGTTATTTTGCTGGATTTGTCGAACCATTTAGAGAGATAAGCGCTTTTTTTCAAGGAGAAATTTCAGGAAATATGGAAATTCGTTCAGTTCAGTTAATGACTTCTTTACAGTTAATTAAAAATAACCCTTGGGGTTACGGAGCTGGAACTTGGGAACCAGTAATGAAAGAGGTCACGGAATGGGAATTGGGTCCTTTCGGATGGATTAATGGTATTTTATTAGAACAAGGAATTCTTGCTTTTTTAGCTTGGTTAATATTTATAATAAGCTGTGTTATTATAATTATTAAATCTTATATCCTAACGCAAAGATGGGAGATAAAAGCTGCTTTATTTAGTTTTATTTGGCTTTTAATAGCAGGATTTCCTCATCCAATGTATTATATGAATTTTTTTTGGTTTTATATGGGATTTTCAGTTGCTGTTATATTTCCGATTTTAAAAAATCATTTTCAAAATAAACATGAAACAAAAACAAATTTATAAAAAAATATTAAAAATCGCAATTGTTTTAGGTACACGCCCTGAAATTATAAAGATGTCGCCGATTATTCGGGAGTGTCAAAAAAAGCATCTTAATTTTTTTATTTTGCATACAAATCAACATTATTCAGAAAATTTAGATAGGGTATTTTTTAAAGAATTGGAATTGCCCCAGCCAAAATATAATTTGAATATTGGTTCCGGAATGCATGGAGAGCAAACTGGAAAAATGCTTATTGAAATTGAAAAAGTTTTAACAAAAGAAAAACCAAATATTGTTTTAGTAGAGGGAGATACCAATACGGTTTTAGCTGGAGCTTTAGCAGCCGTAAAACTTCATATTAAAGTTGGTCACATAGAAGCAGGATTGCGTTCTTATGACAATATGATGCCAGAAGAAGTAAATAGGATTTTAACAGATCATTGTTCAGATTTTCTTTTTGTTCCAACTAACATAACAAAAGATAATTTAGTTTTAGAAGGAATATCAAAAAGGAAAATATTTGTTGTTGGCAACACAATTGTTGACGCGGTTTATCAAAATTTAAAATTTGCTCAAAAAAAATCAAAAATTTTAGATAAATTAAATTTTAAAAAAGAAAATTATTTTCTTTTAACAATTCATCGTCAGGAAAATGTTGATAACGAAGAAAGATTTAAGGGAATTTTAAAGGGATTAAAATTGGTTTATGAAAAATATAATTTACCTATAATTTATCCGATTCATCCCCGAGCAGAGAAAATGATTAAAAAATTTAATTTAACGATTCCAAAAGGGATTAAAGTAATTAAACCCGTAGGCTATTTAGATTTTCTAAATTTAGAAAAAAACGCAAGATTGATTTTAACCGATTCAGGTGGTGTTCAGGAAGAGAGTTGTATTTTAAAAGTGCCTTGCGTAACTTTAAGAGATAATACAGAAAGATCAGAAACAATAAAAGTAGGAAGTAGTGTTTTATCTGGCGTTAATCCTCAAAGGATATTAAGATCTACTTCAAAAATGATAAATCGAAAGAGATCTTGGGAAAATCCTTTTGGCAATGGAAAATCAGCGGAAAAAATTATAGAAACTTTGATAAAAAATTTAAAAAATTAAATTTATGTTATCGATAGTTATAGTTAATTATAATACTAAAGAAATTTTAAAAAATTGTTTAAATTCTGTTTTTGAAAAAATAAAAGATATTAATTTTGAGGTTTTAGTTGTTGATAACGCTTCAAATGATGGAAGCATAGAGATGATAAAAAACGAATTTCCTAATGTTAGGGTTATTATTAATAAAAAAAACATTGGTTTTGCTAAGGCGAGTAATCAGGGTTTAAAAAACGTTAATGGAAAATATATTTTATTACTTAACCCAGATACAATTTTTTTAGACGAAAATTTTAAAAAACTTATTGATTTTATGGAAGAATGCCCTGATGTTGGAGCCTGTGGTCCTTTAATATTAAATAAAGATGGTTCCATACAAAGACAATGTAAAAGAGGATTATCTACTTTTTGGAACTCTTTTACTTATTATTCTGGATTATGGAAATTATTTCCTCAAAATAAATGGTGGCAAAAAAAATTTGGCGGATATTTTTTATTAAATAAACCTTATGATAAAATATGTGAGGTTGATGTTTTAAGCGGTGCGGCAATATTAATAAGAAAAAAAACATTAGAAGAAGTAGGTTTAATATGTGAAGATTATATTATGTATTGGGATGATACCGATCTTTGTTTTAGAATTAAAAAAGAGGGTTGGAAAATTTATTATCTTCCTCTAACAAAAATTATTCATTACGGAGGAGCTGGCGGAACCCAAATACATGCTTTTAAAAACCTTTGGTATTTTCACAGAGGCGCTTGTTTGTTTTATAAAAAATATTTATCTTCTAATTATTTTTTCCTTATTAATTTTTTATATTATAGTGGCGTTTGGTTTGCTTTTTGTTTGAAATTATTATCTAATTTATTTAAGAAAGAAAAAACAATTGGTTCTAGAAAAGTTTAAATTTAATAAAAATAATGAGTAAAAAAGGGGTTTTAAAAATTATTTATTTTTTAGGGGATATTTTTTTAATGTATTTGTCTTTGTTTTTGGCTTTGATTTTAAGGCACAGAAATTTGT
>Ga0209409_1002890_pt1 | contig 11985 bp, 11 predicted proteins | sample AD_JPNMR1_MetaG_FD_184424 | JGI IMG/M metagenome (GOLD analysis project Ga0209409, IMG submission 184424) | Active sludge microbial communities of municipal wastewater-treating anaerobic digesters from Japan - AD_JPNMR1_MetaG (SPAdes) (version 2) | ecosystem: Engineered > Bioreactor > Anaerobic...
ATTTTACATTGGCCAGGGTGTTACAAGTTCGGTAAGTATATGATATAGTATATATATGTATACTTATAATTATACCCTTGAACCTATAACTTACGCAAAACTTTACCCGCTCGTTATTTAAATATTTGAATTCAAATACAACTAATAATTCTCAAAAAGCCGTGGGGGTGTTTTCTTATGGATGATTTCAACAAATTAGAAAACGGTCAAATCGGCTTTGAAAAGAACTTAAACAATCCAGATATCGCTTGGCATAAGAAAGTACTTAGTTACCAAAAACTTGTCGATAGATGGACTAAGTATTTTTGGAACATCAACAAATCGTATTTGTATTCTTTCGAAGACCTTAGGCAAACAATCTGGTATATAACGATGGTTGGATTGAAAAGTTATGATGGAAGAGGAAAAGAAGAAGACTTTCTGAATTGGTATGTTAGGAACAAAGTGATATCGGTTATAATGTACGGTAAAAAGCCTCCAAATTGTACAGATGCGCCATTCACACCGATGAGATTTGACTATGTATCCGATGAAGACTTGACAGAAGTAAGTGAACTATTCTATTCGGATGGGAAGGATTGAATTATGCAAAGAATATTAAAAGTAAGTTGATTTTAGTATTTACCACAGAAGGTGTAACGAATAAAAAAGTTGATTATTTCAACCCCCTATTAAATAATTTCGATATACTATCGGAGCCATGTTTTTTAATCTTTTCTAATGCTTTAATTACAAAGGTCAAATGTTGATTTTTTTTCTGTATGTCTTTATTATCTCGATTTTTGCTTTCTTTTTCTCGAGTATTTTCTTTATCAAAAGTTTTAAATACATATTTTCAGCTTTTGTTTTATCTTAAGTGGTTTTTAAATTCAACATTACCGTGTTTAAGATAATTACTTATCCACAAACGAACTCTACTTTCTAAAATAGCTAAGATTGAAGCAATAGTTTTTGTTCTAAGTAAAGTTTAACAACTTTTTGTTTGATTGAAAAAGAATACTTATTGAACTTTTGACCTTTCTTAGCCAAAGAAAACATTCCCTTAATGGTTTTATTATAATACTTATGGGTTTTTTTATTTTGTCTCGTTTTTTGGTTTCGTATAAATAAAGATGGTAATAAATTTCGTGAAATGTACTTTTCGGGTTATCAGAAATGACAATACCGATTTCCTTATCGATAAAATTTTCAACAAGTTCTTTATTACAAACTATACATGTGATTTTTTTATCAACATATTTTAGATAATTTTCGGAATTTATAAAAGAAATTGTGTTATCGAGATGTATTTTTCTCCTGAAAAGAAATAAAAAGGCTTACTAAGAGATTTACTTAATCAAATTGTTCCGCAATCGATATGAATTGTAGTACCAGTAATTGAAGAAGCTTTATCGCTTAAAAGGTACTCAACCATATTTGCTACGTCTTCAACTGATGTAGGTGATCTTAAGGAAGTTCTTTTATATATTCTTTCTTTTTGTTCTTCACTAAGTGATGCACTCATTGGTGTTTCCATAAAGCCTGGTGCAATGCAATTCGATCTAATCCCCTTACTTCCCCATTCTCTTGCTATCGTCCTTGAAAAAGCTTCTATTGCGCCTTTAGTTGCCGCATACATACTTAAGCCCTTGTACCCTGTATGGGCACTTACTGATGAAATATGGACTAAACTTCCTTTTACTTCGTTCAATAGCATATCCCTTATCACATACTTTGTTAACATAACCGCTGAGAAAAAATTTATTCTAAACATTTTCTCAAGTTCTTCTAAATTCGCGTTTGTAACTATATCATCATATGCATAGGCGGCATTATTAATCAATCCATAAATTGGACCTTCATTTTTAAGGTTATTAATGTACAAATCTTTAATTTCTTCGACTTTTTGTAAGTCAAAATTTATATGTATATATTTCCCTTGGGAAGTTTCAATCAACTTTTTCATTTCGTCTGTTGTTCTTCTACTCAGTCCGATTACCTTATAGTTTTTTGAAATAAGCTTTTTAACAATTGCTTGTCCCAAAGCTCCGCTATCTCCTGTAACTATTACCGTCAAGTTTTTCATTTTCTCACCTTCTTGCCTGTTCTTGTTAAGGACAAATTATCCACAAAATTTAATATCCTTGGGATTTTCCAGCTCTGCAAGTTATTTTTCAATTTTTCGTATATTTCTTTTTCAATCTCTTTTTCACTGTATTGTTCTTTATCTATTACTACGTCGGCAACAATTATGTTACCTGTTAATCTATTACTTTTGGCATATACATACGCATCTAAGACTCCATTGACTTTTTTTATTTCTTCTTCAACTTCATTTGGATTCACTTTATAGCCACCAACATTTATCATTTCGGTTTTTCTTCCAACAAATCTTATTTTATTTCCTTCTATTATTTCAACTATATCCCCAGTATGGTACCATCCATTTTCAATATTTATCTCTGTGCTTTCACCAAGTAAAAGTTTATGAATCAAAAGTTCACCATCTTCCGATATTTTAAAATATTCTCTTTTATCCTCAGGAATTTCAAAATATTCTCCGCTAGAAGTTAATAAAGTTCCTGCTTCTGTGGAAGCGTATATATTTACAATTTTTGCGTTAGGAAAAACATTTTTTAAATCATTTTCTAATGTAGGATCGAATTTTTCTCCTCCAAAAGTCACCCTTTTAACACTATCAATCTTTTCTTTTATTTCTGGAAGAATTGTTCTGTAAAAAGTGGGTGTAGCAGAAATATTTGTAACTTTATAGTTACTTAACAGTTCTGGAATTTCTTTCCTATTTACGTCAAATATATATACTATTGTATTCATGTTTAGTAAGGCTTGGAAAAATACTTGTATACCAGCTATATGTGTTGGATTGTACGAAAATGCCCAAACGTTGTCTTTAAATTTCTCTCCTGTTTTTACATTTCGAGTTAGACTTTCGAACGTATGATATACTTTCTTTGGTCTTCCAGTAGTTCCAGAAGTGTATAAAGCTATCTTCCAGTTTTTTGTACTTTTATTAATTAAATAAATTAGTTCATTGAAGTTTTCAATTTTGATATCTGAAACCTTAGTGCTATTTGATAACATCTCCTCACTTATTCCCAATCTTTTTATTTCTTCATTTGAAAAATCGTAATCTAACATTTCAATTTTCAAACCATCTATTATAGACCTAACGAGTTTTAAGAAAATCAAATATGGAGATGATTCATATATTATGTTTTCTAGTTTTTCAGTTTTTTCTAAATCTCTAAAGAAATCTTTGTATGTTTTAACAACCTCTCTCTTTCTATCTACTAGAAAAAGCTTATCCATTTTCACCCAACCTTTCTAAAACTTCTGATATTTTATCAATAATTCCTTTTTCGAATATATCGATACCGGTCTCATTTTCAATTCTAACAGTTAGCTCGGCTAAATCTAAAGAATCGAACTCTAGATCATTTCTTAATGAAATGTTAGTATCAAGTTCGCTTAATGGATTTTTACCTTTTTTCTCCAGTATTTTGTTAATCGCTTCTAAGACCACTTTTTCTTTTGACATAAGTCCACCTCCAATATTCCTCATCCTAATATTAATATATTTATATTGATGGATGAAAATATTAAATTTTTCATCAAGTAGCAGGCAAATGTATTTTAATACAGACAAAGACTAATAAAATTATACTTACTAACCATACCATTTATATTTTATCATTTTTGCAATTTGTTATCCACAATAAAATTTTTCAAAAATTTTATTTTAGTTAATTATAGTTAAATTAACAGGCATGTAAGATATCATAACTTCCTTTAATATTGAAAAATATAAACCCAAGTTTTTTGCAATAAATATTATCATCTTTATATAGATTTTTAAAAATATATAGAAGAAATCGCAAAAAAATCATTTTAAGAGTTAATTGAATATATTGTCAAAATTCTAGACACAATGTTCCTTCAAAAGAATTATCAGAAAAACTCCAAACTAAAGAAAGAAACAAGTAAATTACTTAAAGTAATTCCGAACACACTAACAACAGTCAAAGGGATAGGAGAAATAACTGCAGCTGGAATTATAGCCGAAATAGGAGACATCAATCGTTTCGAAAAAGCCTCAGCGTTAGCATCATACGCAGGGCTTGTATGGACAATCAATCAAAGTGGAAATTACAAATCAGAAAACAACCAACTAACGAAAAAAGGGAACAAGTATCTAAGAACATACCTAGTAATGGCAGCGAACGGAGTAAAGACATACGATCCTGTATACAAAGAATATTATCGCAAAAAGTACGCAGAAGCAACAACACACAAACACATGAGAGCGCTAATATTAACTGCAAGGAAATTAGTAAATTTAGTGTATTATTTACTAAAGAACAACGTACCGTATGTACCGATGAAATAGGTAAAAAGAACGAAATCAAGTATGTGAAGAATGAAAACGAAATATTAAGTTATTGAAAGTCAAAGTGTTGACTAGGTTTTTTATTTTTCTATTTTTTCTCCTCTTGACTTATTACCGGAAATATTTAATATTATGTTTAATGCTTCTCTTAATCTCAAATTATGATTTGACTCGAAAAAAATTTCCGCATATCTCATTATATCGTGTTTCTCCATAAATTGCCAAGAATTTATTACACTTAGAAAATCTTCTTCCGTTTCTACGTAAACAGTATGTCTCTCATCTTTTAAAATATCTCCGAAAGATAATTTTGCCAAATTTCTAATATTAACCATTATATTAGGAACTCCGAAGTATAAGGATTCAAGGCAGACAGTAGAATATACAGTTACATGAATATCTGCTATCTTCAATAATCTATATATATCTTCCTCTTCTTTAAGCGATAGATAGAAGTTGTGTGGTTTATTGTCTGTATTATAATTCTTGTATATGATTCTTGGACGGAATACATATAGATTTTCTGGATCTCGCTTTGCAACGTTTAACATAAAATTCATTAATTCTTCTTCTATTGTAATCTGTGAACTGATAACAATTATTTTGTGAAAAGAATTATTTGATTTAATATCAAGTATGGATTTTAAAGCATTAAACTCATTTTCTTCTTTCAATTTTTCAGGATAATAATACCCTACACTATATACATTTTCACTATTTATGAAATAATTTTTATCGTGGAAGAAATTCTTAAAAAATTTTCCATATACGAATAAGTAATCTGGAAATAAATCATTTCCAAAATTCTTTACAAAATTATAAGCCAAATGTTTATCATTAATAATTCCATGCTGTAATTCAACGGTCTTGATTTTCATGTTTTTTGCTACATAAATAGCAGCCATATGAGCTAATGAATAATAGCAATTAATGAAAATGATTTCCGGTTTTAAATAACTAAAAAATACCTTAAAAACCTTCACGTAAGCAAAAAAATTCTTTAGTATCTTTTTATAATTAACATCAACATTTAACTCTCTAGATATTTTTGAAAGAATTTCTTTGCTTTCATAATCAAGACTTATATTTTTGAGATTCAATTTGGAAAGTGCGTAAGATAATATTTGAAAAAATCTTAGAGAAACTATATTTTTGGCTTTACATTGTTTTATTGAATAGTGAAAGTCGTTAACTGGATTTTCTATTATTAAAAAATTATCCTGACCAAGGTAATCTATAATTCCCTGAGCAGTTTTATCAACGTATAAATTATTAAGCCATCTTTTTTCCAAAGTATCTGTGAACAATATGTATTTATAATTTCTTTTAAACAGCTTATAGATATTAAAGAATGCCGGTCTAATTTTTCTAAATTTGCTAATTTGCTCTTTTTTAGATTTCCTGTTATCTGAAGAAACATTTGAAAATAAAACGGGTTTTAATATTGGCCATATCTTTATGTTTTTGTATTCTATATTTTCCACTTTATAATTTAGTTCTATATCGATAAAACTTTTAAATTCACTCATTTTTATTAAGCACTCCTCACTCGTAGTATCAAGTTAATTACATTATTTTTCTATACAGTTTTAAGCTTGTAATAAGCCCTAAAAGTCCGAAAATCATTATTCTAGAAGTTCTTTCCACAAAAGAAAACATTCCAAAATATTTTGAAACACAATAATGTATTAAACTCAATGCTATAACCAAAAACGCCCAACTGAAAATATATCTTGCAGATAATGTCTTATCTTTTAAATTTATCCTAACATTCAATGCATGAAACAAAAGTAAGAAGAAATATGAAATCAAAGTAGTAATTGCGGCTATTTCATATCCAAATATTGGTATCAGCCATATGTTTAGTATTATGTTTATTATCCCAGCTAATAAAGTTCCTATAGAAATTGATGCAGTTTTTTTGTAAAAGAACGCAAAATTAACATAAAGTGTATATAAAAACTGCATATAATAAGAGGAAGTCACTATCGGAATTATCACCAATGATCTACTGTAATCACTCGGTGCCATTATTATTCCCAACTCCGGAACAACTATAAATATTATCGATAGAACAATCACGTATAGTTCATTATAATACACTGATTTTAAGTTTATTTCAAACTTTTTATCCTTATACATTTTTTCAAAAAACCATGGAACCCAAGCCAGATTTAATGCTCCCAAAATAATTAGAGGAATCATTCCTAAATTATATGCATAACTATATAGTCCCGTTTCTTCCGAACCTATTATCTTTTGTATTGCTAATCTATCAAACTGTTGTAATATTACACCTGATAAATTATGTAATATTAGTGGGACTCCTATTACTAACGAATATTTCCAGGCATCTAACCATATTAATTTTCTTCCTTTCACTATTACAATTGAAAAAAGAACGATTGATAATATCAGTTTTGAAAACAAATCACCTAGTATCCTACCTAGGTATTTATTATTTTCTATTATTAATAACAACCATATCGATAATCCAACATTCAATAAAGCACTTATTATGCTTAAAATTGATTTTCTTTTGTAATCTCTTTCAAACACTTTTATGGAAATAAAAAAGTTGAATATGAATGATAAATAACCAGATATTACCGACAATACTAAAATATTTTGAGGAATATTTGCCAATTTAGAAAAAGGTTTTCTAAATATATAAGATGCCAAAAATATAACTATAAAACTCAAAAAGGATAAAAATAATGTTGATGACAAATATTCATCTTTTTTTTCTTTAAACTCGTTAATTCCTGTTCCTATTGAAGCATGAATATCTAATCCTGTAACAATTGCAAAAATTGATTCAAAAGTCATGTAAACTGAAACTATTCCATATTGCTCCACGGATAATAATCTAGTAAAGATAGGAATGGTAATAAAAGCTAAACCTTTCAATAGAAAATCAGTTATTGTATACCAGATTCCAGCTTTTATAGTTGTACTATTTTTGACTTTGCTTATTAGTCTAGATAGGATCTTTCTCACCCCTTAATTAAATTTACAATAAATCCTTATAATATTCCCATTGACCTATATCTATCATTTTGCTGTTTGTCTTATAAACTTTCACTTTTTTTCCTTCTTTTACAGCTCTTTCGAGCAAGATAGGCATATCCAATTTTTCGTTCAAAATAATTAAATTAATTATGTCCGGATTTAATACGTATATTCCAGTATTTACATAAAACTCGTAACTAGGTTTTTCAGAAATTTCCTTAAAGTTATTATTCTCGTCAAAAACTAATACTCCATATGCTATATCAATGCTTTCTCTAGCAGAAATTATTGTTATATCTGCCTTTTCTGCTTCGTGGTATTCTAATACTTCTTTAAAATCAACATCCAATAAGACATCACAATTGGCTACGAAAAATGGTTTGTTAATGTTATAAAACCTTAAATAAGATATACTTCCAGCTGTTCCTAAGAAATCGATTTCTTCAATATAATCAATTTTATATTTCGAATCAGAGAAATAATCTTTTATCAATTCTTTTTTGTAATTTACGCTTAATATAAACTCATCGAAGCCAGATTTTATAAATTGATCCATTATATGTTCGATTATTGTCTTATCTTTGTATGGGACTAATGGTTTCGGTATAATTTTAGTTAAAGGATATAATCGTATCCCCTTCCCACCCGCCATTATTAACACTTTAGTTTTTAACTTACTCAACTCTTGGAAGTTTATAGGAATATTTATAACCTTTATTATTTCCATGTTACTATTTAACACAGGTAAATATTCAACTTTAAACTCTAAATAATCCTTTAGAGTAAATTTTTTGTACTCTTCTTCAAAAATGTACTTAAATTGTGGGTTCATAATATTAAATGCTTTTGTGTTGGTAATATTATTTTGTCGATTAAATAAATATCTTCTTATATCTCCATCAGTAATAGTTCCAACAAGTTTTTTTCCTTCGACTACAAAAAGGATTTTATACGGTGAATTGTTAAGCTTTTCCACTAAGGTATTAATATTGTCTTCTCTATTTACAGTTGAAAAATCTTTTATTTCTCTTATTTTCATTTCATCCCTCCATTAATATTTCCGCCAATTTTAAATCAACAATACTGTCTATATCTATTGATCTTTCAATTGGCATTATGTATGCATAACTTTTTCCTTCATAAAAATCTTTTGTTTTCAAGAACGTTTCAACTTTAGAGATATATATTGCTCCATTTATTCTGTAGTATTTAGGCAAGTCCTGCCTTCTTTTATTCCTTAAGTCTTTTCTAATGAAATTTGATAGGCTTAAATCTTTGGGTAATGTATTACTAAACAGTGGAGAATGTTCAACTTCACAAACGCTAACAATGCTATCCGCATCTTTTTTGAATAATAAATCAACAGCATTTAAAATATCTTCTGCTTTTCTCAAAGGTGATGTAGGTTGTAATAACACGAAGTAGTCATAGTACTCGCCACTATTAATGAAATAGTTTAAAGCGTGTAAAATAACATCCATAGTACTAGCGGTATCTGTTGATAAATTTTCAGGTCTTAAAAATGGAACTTCAGCACCATATTTTTTTGAAATTTCTGCAATTTCCAGAGAATCGGTACTTACTATTATTTTGTCAAATATTCCACTTTTTTTCGCTTCTTCAATTGTATAGCTTATTAATGGCTTTCCTTTTAAATTCACAATATTTTTATTTTTTATTCCTTTTGATCCACCTCTAGCTGGTATTATTGCCAAAAATTTTTTCTCCTTATACATAATCATTCCTCCATATTGTTCAAAAGATTTGGTCTGTCTTGATCAGAGTCACCCTTAAAAATGACGTACTCATCATATGATGTGTTATGAGCAAATCTTATATTAACATTTTCTCTGACAAATGGTTCAAAGTAGTTCGGTACTATGATTTCATTATTTTCTCTCTTTTCAAATCCAATTTTTCTAATTAATTCCTCATCTATACCAATGTTATAAAAGTCAATGTACTCGGCATCGTATTGAATTAATATATTTTCCAATTCGTCTTTTAAATAATAATTTTTTATTCTTCCGTATGCATCAACTATTCTGATTGCTTTGGCTCCTTTTACATTAACTAATCTAATAATAAAAGAATACAAAAGGAAGTTATTATGAAAAACACCTAAGATTCTGTATTTATAAAAAGGATGTTTTAAATATCTATTCACAATATATTCAACACTTTTATATGGTTTGTACAGATCTTTTATCGTATGTAAAATTTCGACGTTATCAGTAATATCTTTGATTTTTGCCTTAAAATTAGGATTGATATTTTTCTTATTTCTATCAATTCTTTTATTTAATATTTTTAGTATATTAAATTCATTTTTAGCAGGATTTACAATATAGTAATGATTCAAAATCCCTGTTTTAAACCTTAAAATACTATAGAACTTGAAAGCAATATCACTTATACCGATTACTCCAATAGAATAAGGAGTAAAGGAATTTTTAAAACCCAGGTACAAATCAAATCCATTGGCACTTTCAATAGTTTTCCAAATAGTTAACCAATAATCTCTATATTTATACAAATTTTTATCAAATTGGTAAGTAGGAACATATCCTAAAATCCCCTTAATATCATCATTTTTATATAAGCATAAGAAATTAATTTTTTGTTCAGTATCTTCATACATCCACTTGAATAATAAATCTGATTTAACTAGTATATGATTCTCCTTCCAATGATTATTTATAAATGTTAACAATTTGACTTTATCATTGCATCTAGAAATTCTGGTTTCCATTAAATCACCTCAAAATTTATTATTAATATTTCTAGCCAAATTTACTCAATTTTTCCAAAGAGTTACTATAATCTTAGAAATTTAAAAAATCATTTGTGTCGAACCTAGGTATTAAATATCTTTTTTCAAAACTCATATCATATGATTTAACTTCTGTAGTATATGCAATTTTGAATTCTAGTTCGCTTAATATTTTTATAGTTTTGTCATTATATGCCCCATAAGGATAGCAAAATGATAAATACTTTCCATCTACTCCTAAGTCTAAAAGAAATTTTCTACTAATTTCTATTTGCATTCTTTGAGAATCCTCATCTAGTGAATTGTACCAGAAATGATCATATCCATGGGAACCTATATGCATTCCATTTTTTAACATTACTAATAGATGTTCTCTATTCATATAAAGGTTTTTACTAAATGCTTCCTCAGAAAAACCTACATATTTTTCGAACAAATAATTATTAATATCTTTTCTTAAGTTTTCAGGCAAAACAACTTGTAACATTTTTTTTACGAAAACAATGTTTTTATCATCGAATCTATTAGCTTTAGCATATGCATTATAATAATACTCAAAGTCAAACAAATTAAAATCTTTTTTGTATTTTTCAATTAAATGGTTCAACTCTTTCATTAATATTTCAGAGTTATAATTCAAAGCATCTAAAATAAAATGTATTTTGTTTACATCCAAAATTTTATTTTCGGAAATAGCTTTAACTGGTACAAAAAAACTTCCTTGTATTCCTAAAGAAAATAAATAAGGAAATACGTATAAATAATGATCAATATAACCATCATCGAACGTAAGAATAAGTGGCTTTTTAGGTAGTTCTTTTCCATCATATAAGTGATTAATTAAATCCTCTGCAGTGATAAAATTGAAATTCTTTCCTAAGAAATCAATTTGTTTTTTGAACAATTCAAATTCTAGACCTTTTATATTCTTGAAAAATGAGTCCTTTATGTATCTAACATAATGATACATGACAACAGTTAACTCCACAAATCTCACCTCACGGTTCCATAAAGTGGTTCCAAGTAAATCCTTCGTCTTCTTTTATACTTTTTAACAACCTTTTCCCTATTATTATTTCATAATATTCTGGTGATAAACCTTCGTTTGCTCTTTTTACCATTATATCATTTTCAGTGATTATTTCTCCTTTTTCAATATCTCTTGCTGCCACTAATTTTTTCCTTACAACTTTCATTATCTCCATCTCACTTTTATTTGGTTTTTTTATACCATCTCCTAGAGCTTTTTCTACATTTCTTATAGCTCTAACCATTTCTTTCAGTTCATTAGGTTCCAACGATGCTTTGTGATCAGGACCAGGCAAATTCTTATCCAAGGTAAAATGCTTTTCTATTATTTGCGCACCCATTGCAACAGCAGCAATAGGGATTTCTATTCCTAATGTATGGTCTGAATAACCTACAGGTAATTTAAAAGCTTCTTTTAAAGTTAGCATTGCTCTTAAATTTACCTCTTCAAATGGTGTTGGATAATTTGTTGTGCAATGTAAAAGATAAATTTCAGCATTCTTATTAACTTCATATATAACATTTAAAGCTTTTTCTACTTCTGATAATGTAGCCATACCTGTAGACATTATTATAGGTTTATTTTTCTTCGCAATCATTTTTAAGAATGGAAAGTTGTTTATTTCTCCGGAACCAACTTTAATATAGGATATATTTAACTCATCACATAAAAAATTCAAACTTTCTTCTTCATCAGGAGTTGATAAAAATAGAATTCCAATTTCATCACAGTACGCTTTCAAATCTTTAAAGTCTTTATAAGATAGACCCTGGCCAAAGTGGG
>Ga0209409_1002891_pt1 | contig 11972 bp, 8 predicted proteins | sample AD_JPNMR1_MetaG_FD_184424 | JGI IMG/M metagenome (GOLD analysis project Ga0209409, IMG submission 184424) | Active sludge microbial communities of municipal wastewater-treating anaerobic digesters from Japan - AD_JPNMR1_MetaG (SPAdes) (version 2) | ecosystem: Engineered > Bioreactor > Anaerobic >...
TGAACAACAGACCAAGAAAAAAATTAAATTTCTTAACACCAAATGAATTTTTATTACGAAATTTGTCTAACCAAAAAGTTGCATTTGTGACTTGAATTCAGCTACACTTTCACGATATTGTATTTGAATTTTAATAATCTTAATGTTTCAAAAGATTTTTGTTTCGATTGAATTTATATAGTATATTTTTGTTTGACGTTTTAGAAATTTATTTTGCAGTAGAATTCAATGTTTTTAAAATCTTCTTTTTTGAGTGAGGGAATCATTTATTTGGCAATTCAAATTTTGATATATGATTGATAAAGAATTAGGAGAAATTTTTTTTGTTCATAGTAATAGAGCAAAATACATAAATATTAAAATTTTAACTGATGGCTTGCGCGTTACTTTACCTGTTAATTCAACAAAAAATGATGCCTTGAAATTTATTGATTCTATTCGTTCAAAAATTATCAAAAAGCAATTGTTGATAAAGCAAAGGAATGAAAAAAATGTGATTGTATTGAATAAAAATACTGTTTTCTCTACACTTACTTTTCAGATCGCCATCAAAGAGGAAAAAAGAAAAAATATATATTTTGAATTAAGAAATGGTTGGTTAAACATTTTCGTACCAGAGAATTATAATTTTCAGCAACCAGTTATGCAAAAACATTTGTGGAACGGTGTTTTTTATTTTTTGCGTCAAGAGGCAAAACGTTTTTTGCCAAAACGTACGCAAAAATTAGCCGAACAACATAACTTTAAATATAAACAAGTAAAAATTCAATCCAGTAAAACGCGCTGGGGAAGTTGTTCAAATCATTTAAATATTAATTTATCCTTTTATTTAATGTTGTTGCCTATTCATCTGGTGGATTATGTGATTCTTCATGAACTATGTCATACAGTGGAAATGAACCATGGAACTAATTTCTATCAAATATTGGAAAGAGTTACTAATGGGGATAGCGATAAACTTAAAAATGAGTTAAAAAAATATTCAAGTATGAAATTTCCTATTAATATTGAATGACTTATGATGAATTGGGAGCAACTTTTATCAACCAAACGTTTTGGATTAGAATCGTATCACGAACCCAGAAAGGATAGCAGAACTGAATTTCAACGGGATTATGATCGTTTGATTTTCTCACCTCCATTTCGTCGATTACAGAATAAAACACAGGTTTTCCCTTTGCCTGGAAGTATTTTTGTGCATAATCGTTTGACTCATAGTCTCGAAGTGTCGAGTGTAGGGCGTTCATTAGGCATAAATATAGCTCGCTGTTTAGCTGATTGTCATCCTAATTGTCCAATTATTCATGAAATTGATGCAATTGTTGCTGCTGCTTGTCTGGCTCATGATATGGGCAATCCGCCTTTCGGTCATTCAGGCGAAAAAGCTATTGCTACTTTTTTTTCTGAAGGGGAAGGACAAAAGTTGGCAGAAAAAATGTCTCCTGTGGAGTGGAAAGATTTGGTTTGCTTTGAAGGAAATGCCAATACTTTCCGATTACTTACCCATCAGTTTGCTGGCAGGCGAAAAGGTGGTTTTGTACTTACTTACAGTACACTTGCTTCTATTGTAAAATATCCTTATGCTGCTGCTTACACAAATAGTCAACACTCAAAATTTGGTTTTTTTAATTCCGAAGCTGACGATTTTAAAAAAATTGCTGATGAATTAGGAATTATAAATGTTGAAAGTAATTCTTTTCACTATGTGCGTTATCCTTTAGTTTTTCTGATAGAAGCTGCTGATGATATTTGTTATCAATTAATGGATATTGAAGATGCTCATAAATTAAAAATTCTTTCAACAGAAGAAACCAAATTTCTTTTTTTGAATTATTTTGATGAAAATCAGAAACGACAAAAAATGGAAGTGTTGAATTTGGTCAATGATGAAAATGAGCAAATTGCCTATTTACGTTCTTCTGTGATTGGGAAACTGGTGGAAGAATGTTCACAAATTTTTGTTGATAACGAAGAAAATATTTTAAATGGCACATTTCATACTTCTCTTATTGAACAATTGCCACCTTTATCTGCAAGGGCTTATCAATATTGTTCGGATGTAGCAAACAGTAAAATTTATTGCTCTAAGCAAGTATTGGAAGTGGAACTATCGGGGTATAAAATTATTTTAACCTTGCTTGAAAACTTAATACGTGCTGTTCTCCAACCTCAAAAGGCTTATTCTCAACAACTTTTAATGCGTATTCCTTCTCAGTATGAAATCAATCATCCTACTATGTATGGTAAAATAATGGCTGTTCTTGATTACATTTCAGGGATGACAGATGTGTATGCGCTGGATTTTTATAAAAAAATAAATGGTATTGATTTACCCACTTTATAAAAAGGAACAAGATTGATTTTTTGGTTTTTTTTCAATCTTGTTTCAATTTAATAAGTGAATGTTTATGAAGTTAAATTTATTTTTTTAATCATTAATAGCCAACGGTTTGAGCGACAATAAATTGATAATAGTTTGGATCAAGTTTTAACACTTCGAGTAATTCTTTTTCTTTTGCACCTGCTCGAACTACGCATTTTAGACCTTCAGAAGCACAATACAAATAAACATTTTGAGTAGAGTGAGCCGCATCCAGTGAAACCAATCGAATACGGTTTTCATCAGGAATTTTTCTATCAGTATTATACTTGTGGTAATCGGCAATAAAAATCAGATTAAGTGGTGCAGTGTAAACAAAATCCTGCGATCCAGCCAGCGAACGATAATCACCTTTTACCGTAGGTATTAACGCATGCTGATTAGGTTCATAGAAATAAATACCATTTGACAAAACAGCATAAACTTGCAACGGATAAAGAGCCATAGCTGAAGGTACGGTTCGTTTACCATTAGGACGATTAACCCCATAAGCTGCCCATAAAATTTCTGAAAGATGTTTTAATGACAGATTTTTTTGTTCAAATTCTCTATCTGATTTGCGATGTTGCAAAGCATACATCAATGGCTTACCTCCTGTTGTGTCGGGTTGCAACAAGTGAATAGTGTCAAAAGTGGTAAGTTCCATAGGCTGTAAAGTTGAATCGATTTTTTTATTTTGCTTTTTTTCAACAGGTTTGCACGAAATAAAGATAACAAACGTTGACAATAAAGTAAGTAATATTTTTTTCTTCATAGGTTTGAATTTAAAATGATAAAAGATGTTTCAAATTTAATTTATTTTTTGGATTTAGCCAAGTTTTTGCATCATAAATTCAAGTTGTCAAGTTTCACAAGGTTGTTTATGAAAACTTGGATTTTCAATAGGCTTTAAAAGTATAATTTTTTCCTAAAATCCGCAAGTCAATTATTTTGCAAAAAGTGGGCATATTTCAGCGGACATTCAAATTGCCATTTTCAAGATTTCACGTTGTTTTTTTCTCATTGCATAAGATTGTCCCGGAAAATTGCCTTCTATTTACAAATTTAAGGAGAGAAAACATAATATTTCATCCTTTCTTTAACGTCAAGATATACTTTTTCCTTTCACGTTTATTGATTCAATTGATAACGGGCAGATATTCAAGACGGTCGGTGTAAAGTCGGAGTTTTCATTGCCGACTCTGTCTGATCCATTTACCGGCAACACAGATGAATTTGAAAATAAACCGTTTCATTCTTGAGGTTGAAGGAATATCTTTGAATACCGTCAGATACCTTTTTAATAAAGTAGTTGTAGAAGTTTTTCATCATGGCCGTCATAATCAAAAATACGGTATTGCTCTTCATCTCTGATGTTGGAAGGCGTCTTCTTGCTCGGCGTAGTTTCCAAACTACGTCGTGTTAGAAACAAAGCTCAGCTTTGTACATCTTGTTATATGACTTGTCTATTACATTCTGTTTTATGGCAAGGCAAAAGCTCTGCTTTTAACTTCGACGCAGGCAGAGCCTACGCCGAACCCGTATTTCATTATTTACACGCTACGCTCAATGAGGGAATATCTCGAACCACGTCCTGAACAGTTCTCCATGCTGATAACCGGAATAATTCCTTTTCTCCAAATAATGTCTATGAGATCCGATAACCCGCATTTGTTAAATTCTTCATGAACGAAAGAAATTCCTGCACAAGAACTCATGGATTGCGAAACTTTTTGTAATTTCATCTTCTGTAAGATTTACTTTGTTTTTTGTTTACACTCATAAAGATAGGTGAAATCTTACACGTGGCAAAGTGTTTGGTATTTTGTTTTTTATCAACGCTTTGCTTCTTTATATTATAATTCCCTTGCGGAATTAAGGAAAGAATAAATATACAAATAAAAAAGCATTGAAAATTTTCAATGCTTTTTTATTGTATGTCGGAATGGATTTTATTGAATTATAATTTTCTCTACCATACTAGTATTATCTACAGCTACTATATAAATACCTTTTGGTAAATTATCAATATTAAGAGTTTCGTTCGAAGAACGTTGTCTGATTAATTTTACACCCAATACAGTGTAAACAGAAACAACATCATTCGGACTCAAACCGGAAAATTTTACGGTATTGCCTATTACGTGAATTTTACGTCCGTTGGTCAAGTCTAGTACTTTTTCTGTTCCGGTTATGTTGATTATGTTCTGTTGTTCGCAGATGCAGTCATTGCCCACAAAATTTTCGTATACAGGTGGTTTTACCCATATAATGTTATGATTTCTCTGTTCTTGCAGGTTGGTCAGGTCGTTTGGTGAAATATTTCGTACAATCATTCCGTCAAAAGTTGGTCTCATAGGACCATTCAGATACACAACACGACCTTTCCCAATATCTTCTGCCCAGGTAAATTTAGAACCTGTCCCTCCATCAAGACCTACTGTATTTACTTTGGTATTGATAAATTTGATATTTGGTTTGTCTTGATCCACCATTTGAATGGCACAACGATGGGAGTAACAAATTTCGGTATTTTCAAACGTGATGTTTCTTACTGCACCTTGTAAGTCAACAGCACCGCGTTCAGATGCTTGATTAGAGGCTTTGCTTCCATAGCAATCCCATGAGGTTCCGCAATTTACGATGGTGTTGTTTTTGAAATATATGTTTTGTGTGTTGGTAAACTTGTATCCGTCAAAATCGGTATTTAATCTGATACCGGCACCTTTGTAACAATCTTTCACATAATTGTTGAGAATTTGATGACCATTACCGCCGAAAATAGCAATTCCAGCTGCACGCCAGTTGTTCTCTATTGTATTATATTGAAAAATGTTATTATTTTCATCGGGTGCATTAGAGTAATTGTTATTCCACATGGCAATCGCATCATCACCATTTCCTCGGAAAGAACAATGTTCGACGGTTGTGTTTGATGTTCCTTGGCAAAGATTGATTCCGTCTGCCAGATTGTTGCGGATGCGACAATTGGATATTCTTGCACCAGTTGTGATCTTTATAGGACTTTGATAATCACCAATCCACATCCCACATTCAAAATGTTCAATCCATAAGTCATGAATGTATGCATTACTTCCCCAACATTCCATCAAACCTTTATAAATAGCTTGCTGATCAAATCGAGAATTAAGCATGGAGCTCAGATACATATTGCAGAATTCTACGTTAGTACCGGTTCGATTTCCTCCTATGCCACCACCTGAAGGTTTACTCGCTGGAAAGTGTAAATTAGTGTACCACATACCGGCACCGGTAATTTTGATATTATTTGCTCCATTCAACATCCAAATATTATATTGTTCGTTTACATCATAATATTATACTCCGGCAGGAAAATACATATTTTTTCCTTGCCTTTTACACTCAGCAAAACAAGCATCAATGGCATTTCTTCCTGTCCCATAACTTGCTACACTTAGCGAGTTTGCAGGTTGAGGAATGGGAGCCGGTACTTTTTCTATTTCTACAAAGTCAACTCCATAGATGTAATTACCATCAGCATTTTCTATTTTCAGCACGTCGCCGGTTTTCAAAGGTTCGCCTACGAGAATGAAATGTACTTCGTCGAATGCAAAACGTGAAAATTCGTGTGGATCGGCCGGAGAATCTTTAGGTTGGTCACCTGTAAAGTATTGCCACATCCAATAGGATGACAAAGGAATGTGATCTGAAATTTTACCATATTGATTGATGTTACGTTTCACTCCATTCACATAGATGTTCAATGAACCAACAAACACGTCTTCTCTTTTGTATTTCGGTTGTGTGGCATATTTGTTTGCAGGTTGCCAACCGTCGGTTTTGTCAGGCATGGTAAAGCGGAGTGTTATACCATCGCTTCCTGTACCGTTACCTATAGTCCATTCTAAAGCTGATCCCCTGGAAGGTAGTTCCACATAGGTCATGTTAGAAGCTTGTGCCTCAATTTTTGCTTGATCCATATCGGGACCTTTTTTCAAAGCGCCATTTTTGAGTATGGCATTTTCTGCTTCATATCTGAAATACGGGGCGTCATAGTATCCTCTATCTGAAGATACATCTTGGGAAGACCCATCTTGAGAAGATCCATCTTGAGAAGACCCATCTTGAGAAGACCCATCTTGAGAAGATCCATCTTGAGAAGACCCACTTCTTACTGCACATGCAGGAGCATAACCTTTTATAGGATAAGCTTCTCCAAACAATTCATTACCATAACTATTATTATAAATTTCAGGACTTGTTTTTGTTCCTGTATAAGACTTGGTCGCAAAAACTGCACCTGATTCTGTTCCAGGATTTACATTTGTCCCCTCAGGTATTGAAGGAACCCACATCCACCAGCCTTTACCCGGATTATCAGAAGTGTATTCAAATCCAAAAAGTTGACCGAATACATAAGTACGTGCACCTATGGTTTTAGCTTGAGTTAAATTCATTGTTGTAGCCAGTTGAGCTAAATTCAACGTTGCAGCATAAATGTTAGGTTTACCTGGTATTGGTTTCAATCGGTGACTATCTCCATTAAGATCACCAAAACCTGTCCATTTGTTAAAAGCAAGACTACGAGTAGCACCTGCATTGGTAGGAGCTTGTGCTAGCCAGTTAACCCATGGTGTTCCAGTAATGTCTACCGCAAAAGTAAATGTTTCATCGACTTCAAAATCATTTGCCGAAGCAAAGGTGCCATTGGCACAGTCCCATTTTACAATGTAAAAACCATCTGCATCTTTTGGGTTATGCAATGTTTGAACTTGAGCTGTTACACAAAATACAGAAAAGAGAACAGAGATTAAGAAAATAATTTTTTTCATTTTTTAATAATTAGTTTTGATGATAAAATTTATTTATTTATTTATTTAATAATAAATTATTAATTTACAATATATAGCAAATATAAAAAATGATTAATTAAAACAAACAGTCTAAAAATAAAATATAGATTTAAGATTTCATATTAAATTATTGATTAGATAATTAAATATCATATAAGATTAAAAAATATAGAAATATTATGATAATTCAAGTTGTTTTTTGGCTTGATATGTTTAATAACAGATTTGTTAAAATTTTTCTATTCAAAATTAATCAAGTTTTCATTCGGATGCTCTTTTTTCTCATTGTTTCATTTTGCTACGCTTCACTTCACAATGAGAAAAAAACATCAACAACGTGGTGAAACTTACCAGTTATTGATATGTATTTTTAATTTTTTTACTATAATTTTCCTATTGTATACAGCACAAAATAAATTATTTTTATATATGTCCAAATATTTAAACTTATTTAATGCGAATCCAGAGTTAAAAGATAAGATAAATGAAAGCGACAGCTAATTTACCAAAAATATGAACGAGTAAACCGGCAGTAGATCTGACTTTCATCACTCTTTGAATATTTGTTTTTTCATTAAGCCAGTTGAAGAAAGCTTCAATAGGTTGTCTGATTTTGGAAACGGCAGAAGAAAAAAGGTCATTAAAAGCTTTGTCTCGTTGTTTAATCATTTCAGGCTGGTCTTTGACATCCTTTATGGGATAAGCATTTCAATAATTTGAGCTGTTCTTTTTACAGGGTTAAAATATACCTTATCTTAGTATATTTTATCTCCAAAGATAAGTCTAAAAGTAATTGTACACCCCAAGAGAGTTTAAAGACAGAAAGATCATTTTCTGCTGCATTTGTAATTATCAGGCTTTCAGGGAAAGGAATAGTTTTTCTTCTCTGAAAATTCAAAGCATGAAGTTTACATTCGTAGTAATACATATTTTTTGAAGAACAGTATCCTTTTGAGGTAATTTCAGGTGCAACTTTACCAATGCGATTTTTAGCTGAACAAGTAATTATGGGCATTGAATTTACAATAGAAATAATGTTGCTGCAATCATCAGTCTTAAAGGAATCGAGTAAGCTTACAACCAAAGTTTTAAATGCTTCAGACAAGAGGTTTACTCTGGCATTAAAAGCCTGATAAGAAAGAATTTTTGGAAACCAAGATAAAAGATAATCTTTGGCAAAACAATAGATTTCTTTCACTTGAGCATGGTGTTGTTCAGATACTACGAAAAGATAAATAGTTATAATTTCTTGATCAGTGAATAGAGGATTGGCATTATTACTGAATTGTTGACAAGTAAAACGAAGTTCTTTTTCATATAGATCGCATATATAAAAATATATGGCAATTAATTTAAGCTTTTTTTCCTTGGAAATCATACTTAGAATAATTTACAGGATTATTTCCTAAGATAATGATTTACAATGAATTAGACAAATTTTTAGACAATTATTTTGTTAAAAATAAACAATTTTTAAACATAGATGAAAGGGGTTTCTACTCTTGATTCGCATTATTTACGGATGAATAAAAGTTCTAAATAGTTAAAAAAGTAAAGACTCTTCATAAAAATTCAATTTTTTACAAAGAGTCTTTACTTTAAATTTCCATTTGTTTATTTATTCCTGAAAACTATTGTATCATCAACAGCATCTATTATTACTGTCTGATTACTTTGAATTGCACCTGCAATAATTTGTTTCGACAAATCATTAAGAATCAGCTTTTGAATGACTCGTTTAACAGGACGTGCTCCAAACTGTGGATCGTAACCTAAATCAGCAATCAATTTAATTGCCTTGTCTGTGGCTTCTAATTGAATACCATTTTGTTTGAGCATTTCCTGAATATTCTTCAGTTGCAACCGTACGATTTCTTCAATTTGAGGCCGATTCAGCGGTTTAAACATAATGATTTCATCAATCCGGTTCAAAAATTCAGGACGAATGGTTTGTTTTAATAATTCAAATACTTCATTTCTTGTTTTTTCAATAATTTCATCATGATTATATTCATTTAATTTCTCAAAATTTTCTCGAATTAAAGAGGATCCAATGTTAGAGGTCATGATGATAATAGTATTTTTAAAATTCACAATTCTTCCCTTATTGTCAGTCAATCTCCCATCATCCAATACTTGAAGTAAAATATTAAATACATCAGGATGAGCTTTTTCAATTTCATCAAAAAGTACCACGGAATAAGGTTTATGACGAATTGCTTCTGTCAATTGTCCCCCTTCTTCGTAACCCACATAGCCAGGAGGCGAACCTATTAATCGTGTAACAGAGAATTTTTCCTGATATTCACTCATGTCAATTCGGGTCATCATGTTTTCATCGTTGAACAAGTATTCAGCCAAAGCTTTTGCCAATTCGGTTTTTCCAACGCCAGTCGTACCAAGAAAAATAAATGAGCCAATGGGACGTTTAGGATCCTGCAGACCGGCTCTACTGCGACGGATGGCATCTGCTACTGCCTGAATGGCATCATCTTGACCAACAACTCGTTTATGGAGTTCTTCTTCCAAATGTAATAACTTTTCTTTTTCACTTTGAAGCATTCTTGTCACAGGTATGCCCGTCCATTTGCTTACAATTTCAGCAATGTCTTCGCTGTCAACCTCCTCTTTTATCATTGGGTTCGAGCCTTGTATCTTTGCAAGTTCCTCTTGGTACTTAGCTATTGCATCTTCCAGAGCTTTGATTTTTCCGTAACGGATTTCAGCTACTTTACCATAATCTCCTTCTCTTTCAGCACGTTCTGCCTGAAATTTCAGATCTTCTATCTCGATTTTGGCTTGTTGAATTTTATCAATCAAAGCTTTTTCGCTTGACCATTTTGCTCGTAAAGCTTGACTTTTCTCTTTCAAATTAGCAATTTCCTGATTCAATTGTTCTAATTTCTTTTCATCATTTTCCCTTTTAATAGCCTCTCGTTCAATTTCCAGTTGTTTTATATTTCTTTCAATAACATCAATCTCTTCAGGAACAGAATCAATTTCCATTCTTAATTTTGCAGCGGCTTCATCAATTAAGTCAATGGCTTTATCAGGCAAAAAACGATCAGTAATGTAACGATGCGAAAGTTCAACAGCAGCTATTAGAGCATCATCTTTTATTCGAACTTTATGATGATTTTCATATCTTTCTTTCAAACCACGTAAAATAGAAATTGAACTTGCCACGTCAGGTTCGTCAACCATTACTATTTGGAAACGACGTTCTAACGCTCTGTCTTTTTCAAAATATTTTTGATATTCATCTAATGTAGTAGCACCAATAGCTCGCAGCTCTCCTCGAGCTAAAGCAGGTTTTAAAATATTGGCAGCATCCATTGCACCTTCACTTTTGCCTGCCCCAACCAACGTATGGATTTCATCAATAAACAAAATAACATCACCATTGGAATTTACTACTTCATTGATAACGGCTTTCAACCGTTCTTCAAATTCACCCTTATATTTAGCTCCAGCAATCAAGGCACCCATATCCAGTGAAAATATTTGTTTTGTTTTCAAATTTTCAGGCACATCACCTCTTACAATTCTTTGAGCCAAGCCTTCAACAATAGCCGTTTTTCCTGTTCCTGGTTCGCCAATTAAAATTGGATTATTTTTTGTACGACGACTCAAAATCTGTAAAACTCGTCGAATCTCTTCATCCCTGCCAATAACAGGATCAAGTTTTCCTGCACGTGCCTGTTCGTTCAAATTAATTGCATATTTATTTAATGCATTATAAGTTTCTTCTGCTGTTTCAGAAGTTACTTTCCTTCCTTTTCGCAAAGTATTGATGGCTTCAGAAAGCGTTCTTTCATTCACTCCTGCATCATTCAACATTCGCGTAACTGCATTTTTTTCAGTTACGAGTGCCAATAAAATAGATTCCAGAGACACAAACTGATCACCAGATTTGGAAGTAATATCTATTGCCTTTTGTAGTACTGCATTTGTCTCACGACTTAAATATGGTTCAGCACCTGACACTCTTGGGTAAGCATCGATCATTTTATCTAAGGCTAAATTCAAGGCATTTGTATTCACTCCTAATTTCCCAAATAAATATTGGACAACATCTTCTCCCGTTCGGAGAATTGCCTTTAACAAGTGTGGAGTTTCAATAGCTTGTTGACCCTTGCTCTGTACCAATTCAATAGCATCTTGAATGGCTTCCTGAGATTTAATTGTAAAATTATCAAAATTCATAACTTTAATTTTTTATATTAAAATAAAATCTTTTTAAATTGTCTTTTATTAATAAAAATTGAAAAATAAATTTAAAATTTTATTTTATTCTCTACAAATTATTTACCAATTAAATATTTCGGTAAGAATGTCTTTTTTGTCGAAATAGTATAAAGAAGCACTGACAATATTTCAGTAAAAATTATTCCCTTAATATAAAGTTGAAATTGTAACTTGGAGATGACAATTTTTGTAATTCTTTTTTTTCTGATAAAAAAAAATTATTTTTGTAAAATGAAAATAACAAAATTATAATTACTTATAAACAAGGTTTTAATATGAGCGATAAAAAAAGAGTTTATATTTTCGGCAATGGACAAGCAGAAGGCAATGCCCAAATGAAAAATTTATTAGGTGGGAAAGGAGCTAATTTAGCCGAAATGAATTTGATTGGAATTCCTGTGCCTCCGGGTTTTACTATTACTACTGAGGTTTGTTCTGAATACTATCAATTAGGAAAAGAAAAAATTGTAGAAATTTTGAAACCAGAAGTGGAAAAAGCAATGGAATGGATTGAAAAGCTTATGAAATCC
>Ga0209409_1002892_pt1 | contig 11970 bp, 8 predicted proteins | sample AD_JPNMR1_MetaG_FD_184424 | JGI IMG/M metagenome (GOLD analysis project Ga0209409, IMG submission 184424) | Active sludge microbial communities of municipal wastewater-treating anaerobic digesters from Japan - AD_JPNMR1_MetaG (SPAdes) (version 2) | ecosystem: Engineered > Bioreactor > Anaerobic >...
CAAAACAAGCAAAAGTAAAAAACTACGAAGAAATATCAGCCCACGATTTAAGGCACAGCTGCGCCGTGCAATTACTGCTTCACGGAGCAGGTGTCGAAAAAGTGTCAAGGCATCTAAGGCATAAAAATATACAAACGACGATGGGATATTTAAAAACTTTAGAATTACATGAAAATTCAGCAGTAAAGCTCTTGCCGTGAGAAAATTAAAAAGGTTAGAGAAATTATCTCTAACCTTTTTATATAAACGTTAATATCAAATTTCTTCTGTTATAATAACTTCTTCACCTAACATATCTATAATTTTTACCGCTACGACTGTTTTGTTTTCCAATATTTCTATTTCGTATTCTCCTTTTATTAAATCATCTTTTTTTTCTGGAACATCCGAATATACAATATGAAAGGTTTTACCATTATAATTATTATCTATTAAAACTGTGTCTATCATACTCCTAAAATCTGGTATCTTTATCTTAAATAATTTATTATCCATATTTAATCTTTCAATTATTGTTGGAGAAATAAAATCTTCTATAACTACTTTGCCTTTTGTTTTATCCGTTCTTTCCATTCTTACCTTAGCTTCATCTGGCTTGTGAATCAAAAAACTTCCATATTTAGGATTTGTTTTTAATTCAATCACATTTAATTTATTTATTGGATGTTTTTTGTTCCATTCTTCTATCCATGGATCAACTGATAACTCTTTCCCTAGACACACTATAGTTATGTTTCTATCTTCGTTAGGCCTTTTTTCTAATTCTTCTTGAATTAGTTGTAAATCTAGTAGCGTTAATGGATGATTGAAATCAATAATTTTTACTAATTCTTTGCCAAATGTTCCATCAAAAAATGAGTCGGTTCTTGTTCTTTGTATCCCTATATGTTGAACAGCAAGTTCTATTGCTTCAGTTTCTAATATTTTAAGATCATAATCATTTACTTTATATACGGCAAAAGAAGTATATCTTGGAAGAGAATTTTCCTTTAAAAGAGCTAATTGTTTATCGCCATTTTTATCGCTAATTTGATTTTTAATAATTCCTTGCAATCTTTTACTAGTTAATTGTACAGCCCCTTTATTTAAATCGCAAGCGATCCAACGTCTTCCAAGTTTTTGAGCAACAGCAGCTGTAGTTCCTGAACCTATAAAACAATCTAAAACAATATCATCGGGATTAGAAGAAGCTTTTATTATTCTTTCGAGTAGCGCTTCTGGTTTTTGAGTTTGAAAACCTGTTTTTGAATCTTTTGCTCCAAAAATACCCGCAAAATTTTTTATATCATTCCATATATCGCTAATCGGTTTTTTTGAAATGTCTCCTGATTTTTGTTTAACTTCAATATATTGTTTGTTAAAAACATAATTTGTTTTTGATTTTGTATAATAAAGAATCATTGCTTGTGAATAGATCCAGCCATTTGATAGCCATTTAAAACCTGCCACCTGTGGAACAGAAGTATTCCATATTATTGAACTTCTAAAATTCCCCTGACCAAATATTTCATCCATTAAAATTTTAATATAATGCCCTATATATGAATCGAGATGCACATAAATGCTTCCAGTTTCACTCAATAATTCCTTTAATAATAATAATCTTTCATACATGAATTGTAAATAATTATCGTTGTTCCATATATCAAAATACATTGTTTGCTGTAAGATAGAAGCATCATCATTGTCTAACTTATTTAAGTTTTTAACTCCTCTTAGTTTTACTTTTCTGACATAATCAGCTCCACTCTTAAAAGGTGGATCTATATATATAAGATCTATTTTACCTCTAAAACCTTTTTCTAAGAGAGTTGCTAAAACGTCTTTGTTATCTCCATGAAATAAAAGATTATGCCAATTATCTTTAAGGCTTTCATAATTAGGTGTTTGGGGAATTTTATTTACATTAAGAGGATCAAAACATTCTACTAATTGAGCAGGAAAACCTTTGACATAATCCAAAGGTCTTTTACCAACCCAGTTAAGCATAGGTCTTCCTTTAGCAGGCGTTATTTTAATATTTTCTTCAGTCATTCAGTTTACCTCCATTGCTTATAAATTATTTCTTTGATTTTTTTCAAATTACTAATTCCAATATCATCACTATCGGTAAATAGCATTTCGAATTTTATTTTATCAGGATTTAAGTGTTGAATATTTTTAACCGCAATAGCTTTTAGACCATTTTCCCCATCTATATTATCGTTCTTTAGTTTCTCCATTTTTATTTCTACAATGATTATTTTCCCATCTTTTTTTCTTATTAAAAAGTCAGGTGTATAAGTATGCCATCGTTCGTCGACACCTTTATACTCGAAAAAGAAATCCGTCTTATTAGGATCAGTTATTGCACCAGTAAAATAAATATCTTCCACATCATCAGGATTTTGATTGAGATCTTCTAAAAGATTGATAAAAAAATCTTTCTCTGGTTGTGAATCAAAGTTATACGGATTATAATGAAAGGAGAAATCTAAACTATTAATATTTTTTAAATCTTCATAATAAGCAAATAACTTTTCAGCTTTATCTTTATGGTAAATTATTTCTGCAGTATATACTAATTCGTTATTTTCTCTTTCTTCTTTAATAAATCCTTCTTTTTTTACAATAGCTATACTTTGCTCGATTACCTCTTCTATTATTTCATAATTTTTTATTTGTTCTTCTAATTGCTTTTTCAATTCATTAGAATGATTAAAAGGGATTTCCCCGTTTGGGTATAATTCTATTATCTTTTTGTATATTTTTAATAATGGCAATCTATATAAAGATGAAAGCTCTACTGCAAAAGAATAAACGTCTATATAATCTTCTTCTAATACTATATTTTCTTCTTTTTTAGCAACCAAAACGCCTTTTCTGTCTGATATTTCATTTAAATCAAAAATAATTTTTTTTGCTTCTCGCGGCAGGTTGCTGGGTTTTTCTAAATACAAATCATCTACGTTTATTGTATTATTTATAGGAACAATTTTTCTAATTTTCTTTTTGATTTTAATGGGTGTTAAGTCTTCCTTTCTTAAAACTATTTTCCCTTTAAAGATCTTTTGAGAAGTTCTATTCAATTCTTGAATCGATTCTCCAAAATTATCTTTTAGTTGCCTATCCAATATTTTGGTATTATTTTTAGAAAGATATATTTTGGCTTTATATGTGTTTCCTGAAATTTGTCTCAAACAGCGAGTTGCAGCTTGTAGACAAAAATTATTACTTGATTTAATTTCTCTTGCTAAAGCAGTTGCAAATAGTGATAAACAATTCCATCCCTCTGTTCCTTTATTTACAAGAAGAAACACACGATATTGAAGTTTTGGATCATTTATTCTATTATCAAAAAGATCCTTTACCTCGTCTGGAGATTCATTGTGCACTTCCAAAATTATTGAAGGGTCCAACCCTCTTTCAACCAATGTTTTTTCAACAATAGGTTTAGATTTTATTAAATCATCTACTTTTGGGAAATAAATAGCTAGTTTTGCTGGACTTCCATCATATATTTTTACATTTTCATAATTGTCAAAAAAATCATTAACAACATCTTTTATGAATTCTTCGTCACTAACCTCTTCATAGCCAACAATGTTTCCTCTAACCTCTTTTAAAATCCCATCTTTAATCCCTTGAGATAAACCATACCAAAAAACTACATCTTTCAATACTTGTTTCTTATAATAAGGCGTTCCCGTCGTATTAACAACGACCAAGACGTTTGTATTGTATGCCAAATAATCAACTGTTTTCCTTACTTTTTTTAAACCTTTATCAAGAGTGTTTCCATATGTATGATGGGCCTCATCAGAAAAGATGGCTAGGTTTGGAAGCGAGGCAATGGTCTGAAGTCTTAAATTTGCTACCTCTTCTTTTATTTGATCTTCTTTGCTTTCATCATTATTAGAAAAAGGTATTTTTATATCCTTTAATATAGCCTTTGTTATAGCTTGTTTTTGAATTCTTATTTTTTCCGTATTAGTAACTATTATATTAAAACTACTCCCTTTAATAATAGGAATATCTGATTCTCCATCTCGTGTATAAGTGAATTTTACAGAGGTTATAAATTCTTTATACAATCGTGGAGGCAAGATTTTTTCATACGGTACATCTGATAATTCTCTTAAAGCCCCTAAAATAGTTTTTCCGGGAGCAAAAACTAAAACATTTTTTACAAACTTGTTGTCTTGATATTCCAGAGCCATGGCAAATTCCGTCGCTATGATGGCACCAATAAGAACTGTTTTACCGGCTCCCATGGCTAAAGCAAAAATATAGCTGGGATAATTCAGAGTTAAAGTTTCTCTCAAAGATTCCAATTTGTGTTCCTTAACAAAATTATCGTCATATTTTACTTTATTTAGAATATCATTGACTAAAGTTTCTGATACCAAGTCATCTGTAAGATCTTCTACTAAATGTTTTAATCCTAATGCCTCTAAAAGTTCTTTGCTTGAATATAAATTTTTATATATATCTAATACGTGCGGAGTATCTTTTACTATTCTTAAATACCAATAAACCTCCAAAGCATCGAATTGTGGTTGCCTTAAAAATCTCAAACTTTTTTCTCCCGAATTACTAATAACAACATTATAATCTAATATTTCTGATATAACAGGATAGTCACAATCATAGCTTGTTTCTCGCCATTTGCTTACTTCTTCTTTCAATTTATTTGGTATAAATAATTCTTTTTTCATTTCAACACCTCTACTTAGACTTTAGATTTAAATAGTCAAAATCTCATTAAGCGTTTTTAGATTATCAATTATATCGTTCCCTATGGCTTTTATTAGTGTAATAAAAGGGTTTTCTATACTTTTTGCATAATCTTCAGCACCTTCAGGAGCTACCCATCCACCCCAAATAGGGAGATAATATTTTTCATTTCCATCAAATATATAAAGCAACATTTCATGTTTTTCGCCTATTATATCTTTGGTAAAAAGGACGAAATGTGATTCGAGAGGGTAACATGAATGTTTTAAAGAATTATAAATATCCCATAAACCAAATTCTTTTATGCCCACTTCACCTTCAAGCATTAGTCCCAAAGGATTTTTCGTGGCTGGAAATTGGTATTTTTTGTTTGATAAAATTTCCCCCAGGTTCTCTAATGTAATCCTGATTTGTTGCTTTTGCTTCTGATCAGTATATTTATTGTTTAAATATTCGTCAAATTCATTCTGAATTTTACCTTTTTTAATACTATAAATATCGCTAAAATGTTTAATTTTATCAGATTGTGAATTGTTTTTTTCATAATCTTCAAATAGGTTGTTCCTAATTATATCCATGCTACTTCCTACAGAGAATATAAAAGCCCTGAATTCAGCGACTTTTTTATTAAAATTGTTCTTTTCTTTATCAACAGTTTGACAAGCTTCTATTCTATATTTAATATCTTCAATATAGTAATCTAAAACTTCCATTTGTTAATCCCCCATTAGTTGAAAATTTTATTTATTATAACAAAAAATTATCCGGTGAGAAATTAATCTTTTTATTTCACATTATTTGTTTACAATCAAATTCTATTCTTTGGCTGTGGAATAAAGCTTTTTAAGACAACCCTGAAATGTCATTAACCTTTTAATTTTCTAAAACTTAAATTCTTCAACTATTTCATTTAATTGTTTTTCTATATCGGAGAAATCTGTATTTAAATCTAAAGTCTTGACGCTTATTCGATTACCTCCAATGATGTAATCTTTATTTAAATCAATACTTTCATCAGTTTTGGCATACAATAATAGGGCACTTACGTTTCCTGAATTTGTTTTATCTACATTTTTTACGTAAGTGAAAATTTGATACATATTATGTGAATGAATTGTCTTGGTATTGTATAACCTATTTATTTGCATAGTTTTAGAATAGTATTTTGTATCAATAATTAAAATTTTATTTTTACTTGTAAGTGTGATATCAGTTTTCATCTGAGGTAAAAATTCTGTGTCACCATTATCTGTGTGCCACTTGATAATGGTGGAACTGGGATCAAGTTCTGGATAATGTTTACGGTAATAATTGAGTACAAATTTCTCAAAAAGTCTGCTCATGCGCTGATCGTCTAAATATTTTGCCAACTTTTTGGTTCCTTTTTCTTCTGTCATCAGTAATCCATTGATAATTAAATAACAGATGTTCAGTAGCATTTCGTATGTTGCATTGTTTCTGTGATAAGTTAAACGTGACCACTGTATTTTGTAAGGATCTATTTCATCTATTCTGTTAAAGTAAGGAATCAGTTTTTTTAAAGATTGCTTTTGTTTTGTTTCAACATCAGGATTTCGAATCAACAAATTCATGGTTGTTTTTAAAATCTGATTCAGATAAGTGTTTTCTGTAAACTCATCATAGACACAAACCATTTTTGAGCGTAACATTGTTTGCTGTTTAATAGAAGAAGAGACATCAATTTTTCCTCTTAGAAAACTTGTCTCTTCATTTCTAATTTCATAATCCTTTATAATGCCTTTTTTAACTTGTTCAGCAACCCCTAAAGCCAAAATCGCAGCAAATAAATCTGCCGTATTTTCAAACTTTTCATCTTTAAGTTTTTCATATGATTCTTTTTTCAAGACTTCAAAAGCATAACACAACATGTAGTAAATATTTTGAATCTTAATCATTATTTAATTACACCTTTTAATTCTTTTATCCAATCATTTAATTTATCTTGATTATCGTACCAATATTCTTTTAAAAGGGGTATTATTTCATATTCAACGATATTTTCTAACCATTCATTTGGTACAGATCCGCCATTAGGACAAAAGTAGCTATGACCAATTTGAAATCCTTCTCCTAATGAATCATCCCTACTGATTTCTTTATTTAGATCCTTGATTGTATTAATGAGAGCTTTAAATTTAGGATTGCTGTTTTTTTCTATAACATCAGTTTCAAACTTTTCTGATTCGAAAGCAGGTTTAAGATCAAAAAATGAAAATCTTCTTCTTAATGCATAATCAATTATTGCAATGCTTCTGTCCGCTGTGTTCATCGTTCCTATTATATACAAATTTTCAGGAACGGTAAATAATTCATCCGTATAAAGTAATTTAATCTCTTCTCCTCTTTTATCTTTTTCTATAAGCATAAGTAATTCTCCAAAAATCTTGCTTATATTACCTCTATTTATTTCATCGATTATGAAAAAGTATTTTCTATCAAGATCGTCACTAGCTTTTTTACAGAATTCCTTAAAAGGTCCTTCTTTAAGTTCAAAACCGTCTTCTTTTGGGCGATAGCCTAAGATAAAATCTTCGTAACTGTAGCTTTGATGAAATTGAATCATTGTTACTCTTTCAGTATCCTTTTCTCCAATAATAGAATAAGCGAGTCTTTTTGCGACAAAAGTTTTCCCAACACCTGGTGGACCTTGTAAAATGAGATTTTTCTTCATTGTTAATAAATTTACAAGAGTATTGTATTGCTTTTCATCCATAAAAGCTTTTTCAAGAAAGTCTTCTTTTGTATATTTTTGATATTTACTTTCTTTATATTTTTCGTCATGTTCTTGTACAGTTTTTTTCAAGGCTAATTCTTCGTCCTTATTTATGTTTGTTTTCTTTTTTTTATTTTTCCACAATTTCAATGCTTCATATGACAACTCTGGAAAACTGTGATGAGGATTATCAGGATTTTTAAACATTTCTTTGCATACATCTATTATATCTAAGTAAATATTTCCATTAGGGGGATTCTTCAAGTTTGAAATATTTAAGATATTATCACGATAAAGCGAATCTTCTTTTAATAAATATTCTCTGTTTGGCTCGTCAAGGTTTAAATATGAATATGGTCTGATCCAATATAGTACAATAGTTATGTTCCATTTTATGCCATATTGTGCGCTTACCTTGTCAAAATTTCTAATGAAGGTTATTTTATTTATTTCAGAAGGATTATCAGCGTAGTTAATAGCGGCTTCAAATAAATCCCAAAGGTTAGAAATGTCATCTTCTTTTCTTTGACTTTTCTTTGGGAAAAATCTTGTGAATATAGGGGGTACAAAAGTAACGCCCTCGAATTCAGAAGGAACAATCTCATCAATTTCAAAAATTTCTTTGATATTTTTTAAAATAGTTATACGGTTATTCATTTTAATTTGTCTGTTAAAAGCTGAAAAAACGGTAAAAGGACAAATGTCATCAAAAAGTTCTCCATTTTCCATAAAAGGATTTTTTAAATTAGATTTATCAAAAACTTTATCAATCAATTTTATAAGATTTGTTCTGTCATTTTTATATTCTAACAATTTATCAGCAAACTTCATATAAAAATTTGTCCATTCAAAAGACGGAGTCTTCGCATTTTCAGAAATTTTAATCACCTTCCTCAATTTTTACAATTTAATTGCTTGCTCGATGTTTTCTAATTGCTTCATATAACTGTCTAGTGTTCTTTTTATTTCTTGATATTTTTCTAAGTTATCTATCTTATTTTGAATGTCTTCATGGCTTTCTAACATTTTTGTCTTTGTTTTTGTGTTCATGTCTTTTAAAAAATTGTCGATCAAAACATTCAACAAGTTTTTAATTTTTTCTTCTTGGAGCAAAATTTCTTCTTCAATTGATTTTGTGATTGATCTTGTTAAGTAGATTCTATTAAACAAGGTTTTATTTTTAAATTTAATAGATTTAAACGCATCATCCAATACTTTATGCAATTCTCTTTGAATCAAGCGTTCAAAGTCTTCAAAATATTTTTCTATGTCTGTTTGCAATTGCATTTTTAAATAAGGTTCGTCTTTTACTTTTTGAGCGATTTCTTCTTTAGAAAACATTTTTTCAATTCTTTTGTTTTGTTCCTTTAAAATATCATTGAGGTTCCTGTTTACTATGTCTTTAAACATATCGTTAGTGTCTTTTCTGAATTGTATTAATTCTGCTTCAACTAAATCTTTCACTTTGCTTTGAGTTTTATACAAACTTATAACTTTATCTTTCAATGTTTTCATTTTCATAGAATAATAACTTATAATAGAATCTCTGATAGTAATTTCTATGTTTTCTTTTAAAAACATGTAATTGTCTTCTAGAAACATATTGAGTGTTTCATAATATTTTCTATAATCTTCTATTGTATTTATTTCTTTTTCTAAGATACTTTCATTGTTGGTTATAGAATCACGAAGTTTGTTGATTATCGTTTTTAACTTCATGCTTTTCTTTTCATGGCTTCCGATTTCTTTAAAAATATATTCTCTAACTTCTTCAAACCCACTTCCTTCTTGAGATTCCATTTCTAAAGCCGCAGATGTTACAAAAATCTTGGGATCTTTAATTCCAATCTCATTACATTTAGCAATTAATTCTTTCTTTGATGTTTGGATTTCTTCTTCTTTTGCTCTGTCTTTTTGTTGGAGAATAAAGATAATGTCTTTTTTGAATTGATGAACAATTTTTTTGATCAATTCCCAATCACTTTTTGTATATATGTTTTTTGCTTCAAAGACAAACATAACTAAATTGCAGTTTTCTAAGAAGTCATATGTAATTTTTTCGTGTTTTTCCATAATAGAATCTGTTCCAGGTGTATCTATTATTTCTATTCCTTCTAAAGATTCAATATCTTTGTAGATTATTACTACATCGTTTTCTATTTCAGGCTCTTTATTGCCTTTTCTTGCTATTGTAATTTTGGAAGTCTCTACTGCAGCACCTGATTTAAATATCTCTTCTTCACCTTTTTTGACTCCTAGTAAGGCATTCAAAAAGCTACTTTTACCAGATTTTACTTTTCCAATTGCTACAAAATTAAAAGGAGTTTCAAACTCTTTTTTTATTTCAGCAATTTTATCACTGTCCAAAATAGGGTTTTTATAAACTAGATCAAGATACTCATTTAATATCTTATTTAGCTGGGCTTCTTCTTTCTTAAATTTATTACTTATTAACGGAGTTTTCATCTTGCACCCCCATTTATTGTTGCTTCACTTGCTTTTAATATATTATAACCCAATTGAAAAAAATATACAAAATTGTTATTTATTAATTAATATTCTTATAGTTAGTGATTTATAAGATTAAATTATGATTAAAAACGGTGCGTGAACCTAAAAGAGAGACTGTTTAATCAATTTGTTATTATCTAAAACTATTATAACAAGCATTGATTATTAAGTTGTAGAGACGTGCTATACGCGCGTCTCGTTTTTAATTTTCAAATAATGTTAAAACCTTGGAGACGCCCATATAGGGCGTCTCTACATTTGATTTAACCAACGTTTAAATCAATTATTGATTGATAAATATAAAATTAATGTTTTGTATTTGATAACCATTTGTTATAACCATCGTTAATTATTAATTGTAGAGACGTGCTATACACCCGTCTCGTTGTTTTCTATTTCTCATAGATAGGATAAGAACGTAAATTATTATTTTGCTATTTTTTGTTCTTTTGGATATCGACTTTTACATTTATCTAATAACATGCTCAATCTGTACCAACTCCTTTATCTATTTAAATTTATTATACCTTTGCCTTTTTTCAATAACGAAACAATAAACTTTGGTAATGTTTTAAACCATAAAATCCCCATCTTTATAAGCTTAAGTGTTATACCAAATATAATACCTGATTTGGCACTAAACGAATCAATTTTCATTCCCTTTTCTTCAAACACTTCTTTAATTCTATCATACAGAGTATTTTTCTTTGTAAACAACGGCACTATAAAGTTTGTTGTGTATAATAAGAAAATTGTTATTAACATCATTAAAATGTATATTTTAATAATAATCATTATTTATCCTCCAATCTATTCAAAATTTTAATAGCTTTTTCAGTTAGTTTACCTGCAATACTATCCAAATAATATTGAACTGCAGTATCATAAATCTTCAAATTATATCTGCTTAACATTATAAGATTGATATCATCATTGTACAAAGTCCTATATCATGATTTATATCGTTCAATATCTTTGTCTATATTTTCACATAGGTAGAATAAAAAGGTATGCATTGGACGCTTTTTACTATGAGCCAGTTCCGTTTCCATTCCTTTACCCTCTCCTCCATTCCTCATAGGTAGGATAAGAACATAAATCTCCAATAACAGCCCATCTGTCTTATAAAGTAGCAGATAAAACAAAAACTTTGTATTTATCCCCTTTAGATAAAGAGTTTAATGAAATTATTAGAAACAACTTAATCAAGAAATATAAAGCATTTTACGGTGTCGATCCTCTTGATAAAAGCTTTTATATTAAGCCAATAAATAAAGATTTGAAGATGATTATTACAAAATACAAAAGTTTTATGATTAAAAGTTGGGAAGGAAAATTTGAACCATGTGGATCGATATATTTACTTAAAATTGCTTATGATGCTGGTATTTAGGATAAAAATTCGATGAGATTTGGATTAGTAGAAAGAATAAAATAAAAGGTCAATTTGTTATAACCAACATTGATTATTAAGTTGTAGAGACGTGCTATACGCGCGTCTTGTTTTTTTAAAAAGCAGGATCAAAACCTTGGAGACGCCCATATAGGGCGTCTCTACTTCTGATTTAACCAACGTTTAAATCAATTATTGATTGGTAAATATAAAATTAATGTTTTGTATTTGATAACCATTTGTTATAACCATCGTTAATTTATAAGTTGTAGAGACGTGCTATACGCGCGTCTCTTTGTTTTTTATTCCTCATAGGTAGGATAAGAACTGTCAAAGGTTGCCTGTTGTGTTAGATAAGGGATCATAGTTTCCATTCCTCATAGGTAGGATAAGAACGAAGTATATACGGTAAAACAAGAAGAAATAGAAATATTGTTTCCATTCCTCATAGGTAGGATAAGAACAAGGCGTCTCTCGTCGGGATCGCATTTGATGAAAAGTTTCCATTCCTCATAGGTAGGATAAGAACCTGGCAATGAAGTACAATATATACCTGAATGGGTAAGGTTTCCATTCCTCATAGGTAGGATAAGAACGCGTATAAGCAGTCGTTTAT
>Ga0209409_1002898_pt1 | contig 11945 bp, 9 predicted proteins | sample AD_JPNMR1_MetaG_FD_184424 | JGI IMG/M metagenome (GOLD analysis project Ga0209409, IMG submission 184424) | Active sludge microbial communities of municipal wastewater-treating anaerobic digesters from Japan - AD_JPNMR1_MetaG (SPAdes) (version 2) | ecosystem: Engineered > Bioreactor > Anaerobic >...
TAAATTTTAATCGTAAGAATTCCCCGATGCTTGCGTCGGGGTAGCTTTTGTTTTTATTTTTTTAGAAATTCCGGTGGCGGAGCCATAAAATTGGCGTAATACCTCGCTGCTTGCGGCGAGGATAGTCAATTTTAAGGAATTTCTTTATTAAAACCTTATATAAAAACATTGAATCCTAATAACTTTGAAATATCTTCTTGATTATAACCTTATTATCTTATTTGGTTAATTAATTAATTTCAAAAAATCATTATCTGCTTCGACGAAAGTTTTTTTATAATGTTCTTCTTGAATTATACACATTTTCTCACCATAAAAAAATTTGTGTAATCAATTTTTAAATTTTATATCGGATTTTTTTCCAAAATTTTGTAAAAAATGATCTAAAAGCCAATACAATAGGCTTTTAAGAATATTCCAGTAAATTTAATGTACGTTTAATGTACGCAAGAAAAATACTATTTTTTTTTCTAACAAAGTTATTTTATTGAATTTTTTTGTATATTTATAAAAAATAAAATAATGTTCAATATATGATAAACAACTAATAATTACACTGTAAGCAAGAAATTATTTTAAAAAAACATATTAAACAAATAATAATCAATTTTTTATATATAAAATACACCACTTTTGAAAGGAAAATCCGTATAAAGGAATATTGATTTTTTCATTCCAAACAACCGAAAATGTTTGGGATACCCAAAATTATAAAAAATAGCATCAACATTAAATGTCTTAACATTGGCATATAGAAAAAGTGCGGAAAACAGATGGAGAAATAAGTTATAAACTTTTTCCGAAATTTCAGGAAAGAAGTGCTTCAATTTTTTTTACCAGAACACTTTTTTGTGTTGCACCAACCTGTTTATCAACAATTTGACCATTTTTAAAAAACAAAAGTGTCGGAATATTCATAATGCCATATTCCTCAGTTGTCTCACTATTTTCATCCACATTCAGTTTCCCTATTTCTACTTTTCCTTCATATTCATGAGCCAACTCTTCAATGATAGGTGACATCATACGACAGGGACCACACCACTCTGCCCAAAAATCAATAACTACCGGTTTACCATTATTAATAATTTCTTTAATATTTTCGTCTGTAAATTCTAATGCCATAATTTTATAATTTTAATTGTTTGATCAATAATTTATTAACGAATTTCTAAATAAATTGTTTTTAAAACTCTATTATCATTTTTATTTTATTGGGAAAAACTTAATGAACTCCCAGATTGAAATTACCTCATCTGACAAAATTTAATTGACTTGGAAATCGAATTTTCCATTTTTTTTAATTTCTTTCAAAAATTGAAAAACTGTGGAATTCATTTCAATTTTATGTCGTCTTGCAAAGAAATTGATTTTATTAGCGACATTCTGATCATCAAATACTTGGATATATAAATTAATATTTCCTTTATTTTGAAGAACAACATCTGTGAGTTGCTGAGCCAGATCATTTGTCAATTCTTGTAATGGAATCATTAAAGTGAGTGAATTTATTATTTTATTTTTTATATCTTGTAATAAATCAATTTTTTGTATTTTTAATTCAAGTTCTGATGAAGTAAAATTGCTTTTTTTACGGTAATTGCTATCCGCATATTTTTCCTGAACGGTAGCCTGAATAAAAAGATACAAATCCTTTATCATATATTTTTGAAAATCAATGTAGTTATTACCATAAAGTACAAATTCATACGAGCCGTTATAATCTTCTAAAGTAAAAACACCATAAGGCTTTCCTGTTCTGGAAGTAGCATGACGAATACTGGTTACAATTCCTGCTAATTTCAACGTTTTATCTGTCAGTTCGTTAAGATTTTTTAAATCGCTGGTTGTTGTATTGCAAAGATAATTAATTTCAAATTCATATTCATCGAGAGGATGAGCAGAAAGATATATTCCAATTAATTCTTTTTCTTTATTTAAACGGACAAGCGACGACCATTGAGGAGCAAAAGGAATTTCGGGTTTGGCAATTTCAATCTCATCAAAAAGTCCAAATAAAGTATTATGATTCATTGATTTATCTATCTGAAATTTGTTCCCATATTTAATAAGGCTTTCCAAAACTTGTTCGCCTTTACTATTCTCAACAAAAAACTGTTCTCGCTGAATATCATTTAAGCTATCAAAAGCTCCTGCCAAGGCAAGACTTTCAAAAGTTCGCTTATTGCAAGCAGAAAGATTGACGCGTTCTACAAAGTCAAAAACACTTTTAAATTTTCCATGTGAATTTCGCTCATTGATGATATTAGTGACAGCACCTTCGCCAACGCCTTTTATACCACCCAGTCCAAAACGAATATCTCCTTTTTCATTTACAGAAAAAGTCAAATCACTTTCGTTTATATCAGGACCCAGTACGTTGATACCCATATTTTTGCATTCATCCATGAATTTTCTTATCTCATCAATGTTATCTTTATTTCTTGACAGGTTGGCTGCCATAAATTCTGCTGGATAATGTGCTTTCAAATAAGCTGTCTGATAAGCAATCAACGAATAACAGGTAGCATGTGATTTGTTAAAAGCATAGTTTGAAAATTCTATCCAGTCATTCCATATTTGTTCTATTTTTTCTAATGGTCCATAACCATTTTTTTGACAACCGATAATGAATTTTTCTTTCAAGGCTTCCATTTTGTTGTTCAACTTTTTGCCCATAGCTTTACGAAGCTCATCAGCTTCACTTCGTGTAAAACCTGCTAAATCAACACTCAAAAGCATTACCTGTTCCTGATAAATGGTGATACCATACGTTTCTTTTAGCCTTTTTTCCATCACTGGAAAAGGATATTCAATTTTTTCGAGACCATGTTTTCTTTTGATGAATTGAGGAATATATTGCATAGGTCCAGGCCGATATAATGCATTCATGGCAATTAAATCTTCAAACTGAGTAGGTTGCAAGGCTTGCAAGTATTTTTGCATACCAGGAGATTCAAATTGAAAAGTTCCAATTGTTTGTCCTTTACTGAATAATTGATATGTTTCAGGATCATCAATAGGAATAGAAGAAATATCTATCTCAATGCCTTTTGATTTTTTTATATTTTCTATCGTATCTTTGATGATGGAAAGAGTTTTCAATCCCAAGAAGTCCATTTTTATCAATCCTACTTCTTCAATCACTGAACCTTCATATTGAGTGACTAAAATTTCTTCCTTTGTATCTTTATCTTCGGCTGTACTTAAAGGAATAAAATTACTTAAATCGTCGGCTCCAATAATCACGCCGCAAGCATGAACTCCTGTCTGACGAACAGTGCCTTCGAGCATTTCCGCATATTTAAGAGTTTCTACAATATTTTTATTGGAGGAATCCAACTCCACTTGAATTTCTGGAACGAACTCAAAACAATTGGATAAGTTTACTTTTAATTTTTTCCCATCAGGAGTATCAGGTAATCTGTCAGGAATTAATTTTGTCAGACGTTCAGCTTCCGAAAGAGGTAATTTCTGGACACGTGCCACATCTTTAATAGCCATTTTTGCCGCCATCGTTCCAAAAGTAATAATATGAGCCACTCTGTTTTTTCCATATTTTTCAGTAACCCAATGTAATACCTGATTTCTTCCATCGTCATCAAAATCAATATCAATATCGGGCATAGAAATTCGGTCAGGGTTAAGAAAACGTTCAAAAAGCAAATCGTATTTCAGCGGATCAATATCGGTTATTTTCAAACAATAAGCTACTACCGAACCTGCTGCTGAACCTCTTCCTGGACCAACTGCAACGTCCATATCTCTTGCTGCCTGAATAAAATCTTGTACAATAAGAAAATAACCAGGAAACCCCATTGTTTTTATTACTTTTAATTCATAATTGATACGATCTTCAATTTCTGGAGGTAAATTTTTTCCATAACGTTCCTCTGCACCTGCCAGCGTAAGTTTGGTTAAATAATCCGCTTCCAGTTTGATACGCACTACTTTATTATAGCCACCCAAACGATCAAAACTTTCTTCAAATTCCTGACGTAACATTTCTTCAGTAAATTTGGAACGATATTCAGCTTCGGTAGCAAAATCTTCTGGAATAGGGAAAAGAGGCATTACTGGTGCTGAATCAATATCATAAAATTCTACTTTTTCAGCAACTTCCAAAGTATTGTTGAGTGCTTCGGGAATATCTTCAAAAATAGCTGCCATTTCTTGTGGCGTTTTAAGCCATTCTTGTTTTGTATAACGCATCCGTTGAGGATCGTCTAAATCTGTACCCGTGCTTAGACAAATCAAACGCTCGTGTGCATCAGCATGTTCTTCTTCTACAAAATGCACATCATTGGTGGCTATAAGTTTGGTATTGGTTTTTCGAGCCAATTTGATTAATTCAGCATTTTGGATTTTCTGTTTTTCATAAGTGGTAACATCGGCACCGGGTTTATCTGTTTGATGACGTTGTAATTCCAAATAAAAATCATCTCCAAAAATTTTTTTGTACCAGAGAATGGCTTCTTCAGCTTCTGCAAGATTTCCACTTTCTATTTTTTTATGGATTTCTCCACCCAGACAAGCCGACGTTGCAATTAATCCTTCTCTATATTTTTCAAGAAGTTCTTTATCAATTCGGGGACGATAATACATTCCTTCTGTATAAGCTAATGTTATGATTTTACAAAGATTGTGATAACCAGTTTTGTTTTTTGCCAGCAGAATTAAATGATAACCACTTCTATCTTCAGGTATTTCTTTTAAATGCCGACTACGATGAGCTACATAGGTTTCACATCCAATAATAGGTTTAAACAAATTTTTCTTTTCCCGATCTATTTGAAGTTGAATTTCTTTTTTTTCTTCGTCTGTGAGTTGAATGTTTTGAAATTGTTGAGTTAAAGAGGCAATTTTATCAAGAATAGGCTGATTTTTTTTCTTTACATAATTGTAAAATTCCTTGATTCCAAACATATTGCCATGATCTGTTAAAGCAAGGGCAGGCATATTGTGGGCTATTGCCTTTTCAATCAAATCAGGTATAGATGACATCCCATCAAGAATGGAATAATGAGAATGAACATGAAGATGAACAAAAGAATTCATGATAAATCAAACTAATGGGTCTTTGAATATGAATAAAATAGCTAAAAAATTTTTGAAGGATAAAGTTAATAAAAAAATGCATCAAAAAAATGTAAAAAAATTGAAAGAGGATGAATTATTTTAGTTCTCGATTGACCATTTCAGAAATAGATGTAAATACTCCTCATTTTCCTTCTGAAAAAGTTGAAAAAGCAACTGTTTGTTAAAACAGCAACATGTGAAAAGGGAAGTCTTTTACTTCAATTTTTTAATTGTTTTTTTGATGCATGGAAAGATAATTCAGGATTTGGTTTAACATTTCTTCGTAGGTACCTGTTACTACGAGAGTGGCTTGTTGGTAAAAAGGTTCTCTTTCAGCCAGCCCTTTTTTAATATATTGCAACAAATCATTACCTTTTTTGCCAGAAATAAGAGGACGTTTGTCATGTTGTGACATCTCAAGTTTTTCTTTAAGTTGTTCTGCTGGCACTTTTAAATAAACGGTCAAACCATTCTCCTTCATAAAGGACAAATTATTAAAAAAGCAAGGTGCGCCACCACCAGTTGAAATAACAACGCGATTTTGCTGAGCTATTTCATGTAAACAATTATATTCTAATTGTCTGAATTCATTTTCACCTTTCTCAGCAAAAATATTAGAGATAGTTTGTTGTGTTCTTTTTTCAATTTCATGATCCATATCAATAAATTCATAGCCAAGAGCTTGTGCTAAAAGTTCACCCACAGTAGATTTTCCAGCGCCCATGTAACCGATTAAAAAAATTCGTTCCATATAAAAAAATTGCTTCAAAAAAATGTTAGAAAACAAAAACTTACAAAATTAACATAATTAAAATAAAGTTATAAAAAAAGGACATTTTTCTTTTTTGAAAAAGTCCTTTTTAAACATCCTCAAAAAACTAATTATTGGATACTAATTTTTTGCTTTATGGGAGTTTTTAATCTGAAAGAAACAGTATTATATCCACTTCCTTCAGAAAATTGTGCATCAGAAGAAAGAGTAAAAATAATTGCAGCATTATTGCTTGGTTTTTTAGCTATATAATTAAAAGAAAAATATATTGAACTATAATTATATGCAAAAATAAATTTCCCACTTTCATAATCTGAAAGGGGTTCAGAAAAAATATTATTCAGATTTTCAAGTGGTGGAAAGTCTATTTTAGTAGCACTGCTGTCAGTGTGTTGCACATAGAAGGAGGTTAAATTATTCGTATAACCATTTAACCCAAGCAAAAATGTAACTGTATCGCCTACTTCGATAGTATCGAGTTGATAAGTACCACTCGGATCAATTAATTTAATATTTAAGGAGTCATTGTGATTGGTAATTGGATAAGTTAAAAAACTAATAGTAGGAGTATAATTTGACTCTTCATTTTTTAGACAGGATGTAAATAAAATAGCCACACATCCCAATAAAATAAAAAATTGTTTTTTCATAATAAATTTATTTTTAGGGAAATAATAATTTTTGATAAAAAACGCTAATGTCGGGGTGACAAGACTCGAACCTGCGACCTCTACGTCCCGAACGTAGCGCGCTGCCAACTGCGCCACACCCCGAAAAAAGAATTTTGATACAAATTTACACGATTTTATTGATAATAAAAAGGAATTTTCTCGTAAGAAAGAATAAAAGCTACCTGTTGAAAATGTGAATGGGAGAATTGTGTTGAATATTACACTTAGAGAATGATTAAAAGATAACTTTCTGCAACCTGAATAGCTCTTGGGTAATTTTCGCAAAGCTGAGCTTCTCTAATTTCGGCCATTTTCGCTCTTGGAGAATTTTTATCAACCAATGGAATATAACCACAATAATAGAAAAGAGAATTTTTCTATAACGACTATAGTAAGGTTCGGAAGAAGAAAAATCAGACATATTCATATTTAAGGTTGATAAAAAATAAAAAAGAGACCTTTTGTTTTTTAAAGTCTCTTTATTTGCGACCCCGACAGGACTCAAACCTGTAACCTTCTGATCCGTAGTCAGATGCTCTATTCAATTAAGCTACGGGGCCCCTTTTTTTGTGCTTGCAAAGATAGGGTTATTTTTTAAAAATAGCAACCTTCCTTTTTAAAAAAATCAGAAAAACTACATAAGCATCAAGCTAAAGCGAAATCTAATTCTTTTCTGTCCAGATTGGCTTTTACTACTTTTATTTTTATCTCATCGCCTAAACAGTAACGTTTTTGATGATGTCTTCCCACAAGGCAATAATTTTTTTCGTCAAAAATGTAATAATCATCATCCAGATTGCGAATTGGAATCATTCCTTCACATTTATTTTCTATTAACTCTACATAAATGCCCCATTCAGTAACTCCTGAAATAATTCCATTATAAATTTGTCCTATTCTTTCCGACATAAATTCAACCTGTTTGTATTTAATGGATTCTCTTTCGGCTTTAGCAGCCAGTTGCTCCATATCGGAACTGTGCTCACAATATTGTTCCCATTCTTCTGTGTTCACACTGCGACCATTTGCCAGATAGCGAGTTAATAAACGATGCACCATCATATCAGGATATCTACGAATAGGTGAAGTGAAATGAGTATAATAATCGAAAGCCAGTCCATAATGACCTACATTTTTTGTAGAATAAATGGCTTTTGCCATAGAACGAATAGCTAACGTTTCAATTAAATTTTGTTCCTTTTTTCCTTGTACATCATTTAATAATTTATTCATTTCATTTGAAATTTTAGATTTAGGCAAGGAAGTTTTGAAGTGGTAACCAAATTTTTTAATAAAGCTGGCAAAATCTTTCAGTTTTTGTGCATCGGGCGATTCGTGAATTCTATACACAAATGTCTTAGTTTTTTTTCCATTCTGTGGTTTTCCAATGTGGGTTGCCACTGTTTTGTTTGCCAGTAGCATAAATTCTTCAATTAACTGGTTGGCTTCTTTTTGTTCTTTAAAGAATACTGAAAGAGGTCTTCCTTTTTTGTCAATTTCAAATTGTACTTCTACCCGTTCAAAATCAATTGCACCATTATTTAAACGATTTTTTCGAAGAATTTGTGCTAATTCATTTAATTTTAAAATTTCATTTTTATAGTTTCCTTCTCCCGATTCAATAATCTTTTGAACTTCTTCGTAAGTAAAGCGTTGTTTGCTACGTATCACAGTACGAGCAATTTGATAGTTTATCACTTCCGCCTTGTCATTCAGTTGAAAAATTACGGAATAAGTTAACCTATCTTCGTTCGGTAACAAGGAACAAATATTATTCGAAAGTCGTTCAGGGAGCATAGGAATTGTTCTATCAACCAGATAGATAGAAGTACCGCGTTTTTGAGCTTCCTGATCAATCATACTGTTTGGTTGAACATAATGTGTGACGTCAGCAATATGTACACCAACTTCCCATAGTCCATTTTCTAATTGATGGATAGATAAAGCATCGTCAAAATCTTTAGCCTCACGAGGATCGATGGTGAAGGTTACCACATCACGCATATCTATTCGTCGAGCAATTTCTTGTGAAGTTATTCTTGCATCAATTTTATTAGCTGCTTTCTCAACTTCATCAGGATATTGATAAGGCAAACCAAACTCGGCTAAAATAGCATGCATTTCTGTGTTGTTTTCGCCTTTATTACCTAATATGTCAATAACTTCACCGATTGGACTTTTCATTTCTGATGTCCAATCAACGATTTTTACTACTGCTTTTTGTCACTTTTGCCATTTTTCAATTTATTTTTTGGAATAAATATATCATTACTCATAATATGATTATCTACCACCAGGAAGGCAAAATTATCGGAAACTTCCAGCACACCCACAAAAGTATTCTGAGAACGTTCTAAAATTTCAATTACTTCTCCCTCAAGCGGTTGATTATGTCTGTGAGCATATAGAAGAACTTTTACGCGGTCGTTTGGTAATGCATGATTAGTTTTGCGTTCGGGAATAAAGATTTTGTCTCCCCCATCGTCTGGTATCACATATGTTTTAATGCCTGTACGCGTAACAATGCCTTCTACATATTTATTACGTACATTGGCTTTAAATTTTCCTTGCGAAACTTCAATTAAGAAATCTTCTTCAGCTAATTCTTCTAATAATTCGCGGATATATATGCGTTGTGAAGAAGAATGAATATTCAAAGCAGCCGCAATTTGTCGGTAATTGAATGTTCTTTCAGGGTTTTCATTAAAAATAGTGGTAATATAGTGAATTAGTTCTTTTTTAGGTAAATGACTACTTGTTTTTCTTTTTTTGGACATAAAAATGAGTTATAAAAAATAATTAAATAAGAGAATGTTCAAATATGTTTTTATTAAAATAAGTATGAATCAACAGATTAATAAAATTTTGCAAAGTTACAACAAAATAATTAATGGAATAGTTTATTACTTTGAAAATGATTTTTTCGTTCCCAAAAATTATTTGTAATTTCACTACCAATTTTGGGATTTTTATGAAATCACGATGAAAAAGAAAATTGGTTTTATTATTAACCCTGCAGCCGGAAATAAAAATAAAAACTTTATTCCCGATTATATTCAGCAATTATTAGACTTGCAGCTTTTCAAACCAGAAATTGTTTTTACAAAATATGCTGGTGAAGGTTCATTGTTAGCAAAAGAATTTGTGAATGATGGTTTTTCTAATGTAGTGGCTGTTGGTGGGGATGGTACAGTAAATGAAATAGCATGCTCACTGATACATACCAACACTTCGCTGGGTATTCTTCCAATAGGTTCTGGCAATGGGCTGGCTCGTCACCTCAAAATTCCCCTGAATATTCCTAAAGCTATCCAACTTTTGAATAATTCAGAATCTATTAATATTGATTATGGAATAGTAAATCAGCGATTATTTTTTTGTACCTGTGGCACTGGATTCGATGCTTATGTAGCAACAGAATTTGCAAAAGGCAGAAAACGAGGAATAAAAGCTTATTTTGAAAAAGTTTTGAAGGGATATTTTAGTTATCGTTCACAAAATTATCGTTTACAAGGTAAAAATATTGATGTAGAAATCAAAGCTTTCTTATTAACATTTGCTAATGCTTCTCAATGGGGTAATAATGCTTATATTGCACCAAAAGCAAGCCTGCAAGATGGTAAAATGGATATTTCCATTATGAGTAATTTCCCGATTTTTGCCTTGCCTTCCATTGCACTTCAACTTTTTACTAAAACTATTTCTAATGATTTGTTTATGACAACTTTACGAACGGATGAAATTACTGTTTATCGTGATACTCCTGGACCTTTTCATTATGATGGCGAACCTTATGAAGAAGCAAAAGAAATAAAAATTAAAATGATTCCAGCAGGCTTAAAAGTTTTGGTGAGAAAACGTTTTTAAATCACTTAATTTTCGTGTATTTTAGCTTTAAGTTTATTGTGAATCTTGAAGTTAACAATTTAAAGATCCACAAGAAAGCTAAATAAGGTAATAAGGTTATAATTAAGGAGATATTTCAAAGTTATTAGGGTTCAATGTTTTTATATAAGGTTTTTATTAAAATTTAAACAAATTGCTGACGTGAGATGATTTTGGATGGTAAAATAGAATTTTTCTGTAAAATTCAGTGAAAATGAACGGTTATTACACTATAACGTAATGGTCAAAATGTTAATTCAGTAGAGACGTCATATATGGCGTCTCTACTGAAATACGTTGAATAACAGTTGATTATTCACAATGAATAAATACTGGTAATTATTTGGTTCAATGAAACGAGGTTAATTTTTCAACCTTATTATGCTAAAAACCTTCATAAAAATAAAAAAACAAACCAAACCTTATTAGCTTAGTGTATAAAGTTTAAAAATTGATTACATAATATTTAGTGTTATTCAATCGAGATTTAAAAAAGCCATAATATTTATTTGCAATAGCTTTATTTTAGAAATAGTTTGTATAATCACAAATTAAAATCCATAAATAAATGGAAGATTATTACAAGATTCTTAAAGAATATTGGGGATATGATGAATTCCGTCCATTACAAAGTGAAATTATTCAGAGCATAATTTCGGGGAAAGATACGTTGGGCTTAATGCCTACAGGTGGAGGAAAATCGTTAACCTTTCAGGTGCCTACTATGGCAATGGAAGGTTTATGCCTCGTGATTACTCCGCTTATTGCTTTGATGAAAGACCAAGTGGAAAATTTGAAAAAACGAAATATTCCTGCTGCTGCTCTTTATACTGGAATGACTTATGAAGAAATCTTAATGATATTAGAAAATGCCGTTTTTGAAGCTTATAAATTTTTATATGTTTCACCAGAAAGACTTGCTACTGAAATTTTTCTTAAGAAAATCCAGCAAGTCAAGGTTTGCCTGATTGCTGTGGATGAATCGCACTGTATTTCACAATGGGGTTACGATTTTCGTCCTTCTTATTTAAAAATTGCTGATATCCGTCAATACTTTCCTGATGTGCCTGTGCTTGCTTTGACAGCAACTGCTACACCAGAAGTCAAAAAAGATATTCAAGAAAAATTGCATTTTCGTGAAGAGAACGTTTTTCAAAAAAGTTTTTATCGTTCCAATCTGGCTTATGTGGTTCGAACAATTGAAAACAAGAATGATTATTTATTGAAAATTTTGAAAAATGTTCCAGGTACTTCTATTGTTTATGTTCGCAATCGGAAAAAAACGAAAGAAGTTGCTGATTTTTTACTTCAAAATGGGATTAAAGCTGAACATTTTCATGCCGGTTTAAAAAATGAAACCAAAGATGCAGTTCAAAATCGCTGGAAAAATAATCAAACTCGTGTGATTGTTGCTACAAATGCTTTTGGAATGGGAATTGACAAACCAGATGTTCGTACAGTGATTCATCTGGATTTACCGGATTCGCTGGAAGCTTATTTTCAAGAAGCTGGCAGAGCTGGAAGAGATGAAAAGAAAT
>Ga0209409_1002900_pt1 | contig 11932 bp, 10 predicted proteins | sample AD_JPNMR1_MetaG_FD_184424 | JGI IMG/M metagenome (GOLD analysis project Ga0209409, IMG submission 184424) | Active sludge microbial communities of municipal wastewater-treating anaerobic digesters from Japan - AD_JPNMR1_MetaG (SPAdes) (version 2) | ecosystem: Engineered > Bioreactor > Anaerobic...
TGCCGTTCCTTCCGTTCCGTTGTTCCTGTTGTCCTGCAGGAGTAGGGGGCAGGGCATACCACCCCAGGGTTTTGGGGTACCACAGTGCCGTGGGATGTACCGGACTCCCCCACGACCCTTCCGCATCCCCGAGTCCATAGACTCCCCCACCATCATTGTTCCACCACAATCATTGTTCCAAACCACCGCTATTCAACTGTCCCTATCACTCCTTATTCCATCATCCGAACACCTTTTCCTTTTCTGGTTATTATACATTACTTTAACATGTATACTTTTTTATATACTATACAACATAATAATTTTGGTATATAATGGTGGTATGAGTATCTTGTATGTGAATCGGGGCGGTGATTTAGTTAGCTGGTCTGAATCCATGAAACGGACCTTAAGCGCATACAGTCGCATACGGCGGGGTGAGGGCTACAGGTTAAGGCTTGTGACTGGTGTAGCGAAGGAACCGAGTGGCAATGGGAATGAGGTGATATATGATAGTAATTGCCAGTGGTGCACCGGGAGGTATGATTGGAGGATTTCCCGGCGGATTATGTGGCCTGCTGGTGCGGCAGAGCACATGGTGTGGCATGTGGCATTACCATTTATGCTGGTACTTCGGGAGCGGTATCCTGAAGTATATGAGGAGGTAATGATGGCTGGTGGTGGTAAGATGCGGGTAGTAAACGATGATGAGATAGAGGTAAAGGGTTTCCCTGTGGGTAATGCGAAGAGTAGGCTTACTGATGTAGTAAACCTTATGGATGAGCTGTTACTTGTGAGGGATTTGAGTTTGAGGATATATGAAGAGATAGTATCCAGTGGGGAGATGAAGTACTATGGGACAGCGATGATGGCGGTGAAGGAGATACGGAGTGTTGCGGAGACGATGGGTAAGTTTAGTTTAATTGCGAAGCAGCTTGAGAAGGAGGGGGAAGTTGAGCGACTTCCTGCGCCGTTACTTGAGCTGGTTAAGGAGGTTGCTGGGAGTGGTGTGACGTACAAGGAGCAGATAGAAGAGGAGTTGAAAGGCAACGATGAGGAAATAGAGCGGGTAATAGTACAACAAGGACATAGGGGGTTATAATGAAACCAATACTGACATACTATGGAGGGAAGCAATATATGTCACAGCATATTTTACAATTGATTCCGAAACACAAGACGTATGTAGAACCGTTTGCTGGTGGTGCGGCAATATTTTTTGCGAAACCGCTGGCAAAGGTGAATATTTTAAATGATGTGTGGGGAGAGTTAGTATTTTTTTATCGGTATGTACAATCACACAAAGAGGAGTTTTTAAGGAAACTGGATGAATATCCATATGCAAGAGCTGTGCACAAGGAGTTTATGGATAAACGTGGTAAGTATGATAGTGATGCCGAACGTGCTGTGGCATTGTTTTATTTAACACAAGCATCATTTTCATGTGCATATAAAAATGGTTTTGCTTTTAGTAAGATAAAAAACGAGGCAGAACAATATTTTAATAAAGTTAAAAGATTAGATGAGTGTATAGATAAGTTAAAGCATGCGGTTATTGATGACATTGATGCTATTAGTTGTATAGAACGATATGATAGTAGTGATACATTGTTTTATATAGACCCGCCGTATGTAAGTACAGAACAGAATTATGAACACACATATAGTATGGGTGATTTTATAGGATTATTAAATACGCTTAGAAATACAGAGGGAAGGTGGATTTTGAGTCACTATTGGAATGATGCGTTAAGAGATTTTGTTGAGAGCGGTGGGTATAAATATAAAGAGATTGCGACGAAAACATATTGCAAGAAGAAAGTGAGAGATGATAGAACGGAAGTATTAGTATACAATTTTAACATAGTGGACAAAATGTTATGGTTATGACCCGTGAAGAAGCAAAAGCAAAATATGCTGAACTGCTAACAAAGTATGGATATAAGAGTAAGATAGCTGCTGAACTGGGGCGGAACGATTTGTTTTTCCTTCTGGTGTACATTTTGGGTATTAAGGCTGCAGATAACGACTGGTGTTTCGAACGGTGCAGAGAGGTACAGGTTGCGCCGAATGGGTATTTAGACCTGTGGCCTCGTGAGCATTTTAAAACAACGATAATAACCATAGGGCTTACGATACAGGATATACTGAGGAATCCTGATGTGACGGTGGGGATATTTAGTTTTAACCGGACGGCGGCCAAGGCGTGCTTGCGGGGGATAAAGTGGCATTTTGAATCAAACGAGCGGTTAAAGGTGTTGTATCCAGAAGTTTGTTATGACGACCCGGCAGCTCAGTCGCCAAAGTGGAATGAAGATGAAGGGATAATTGTTAGACGGAAGTCTCTGGTAAAAGAAGCGACGGTTGAGGCATGGGGTCTTATAGACTCAATGCCAACCGGGAAACACTATCAGGTGCGGGTATATGATGACGTTGTTACACGAGAGAGCGTGAGTACTCCTGAGATGACAAAGAAGGTAAACGAGGCATTTGATTTGTCAATGAACCTTGGGAGCAGTGTAGACGGGATAGACATACGGAGGGCGGTAGGGACACGGTATGGGTACTATGATACGTATCGGTATTTGCTTGATAAGGGGGTATTTAAAGAGAGGTTATACACGGTTACGAAGGATAATACGGTTGATGGCGAGCCATGGTTGTGGACGAAGGAGCTATTGGATGAGAAAATACGGTCAATGGGCCCGTATGTTTCGGCGTGCCAGCTCTTTAATAGGCCGGTATTAGACGACGAACAGGTGTTTCGGGCGGAAGATTTACGATATTGGGTTCCGGACAGGAAAAACTGGGTTGGCAAGCTTAATGTGTATATTGTGGTTGACCCGGCGCATTCGAAGAAGAAGGATAGTGACTACACGGTGATGTGGGTAGTGGGTGTTGGTGAGGATGGGAATTATTATGTGATAGATTGCGTGAGGGACAGGCTTTCACCTGTTGAAAAGGTTGATACTTTATTTGAGCTGGTGAAAACATATAGGCCGCTACGGGTTGGATATGAAAAGTATGGGATGCAGAGCGATATAGATATGATACGTGTTGAGATGCAGAGAAAGATGTACTATTTTGACATTGTTGCTCTTGGTGGGAACATAGCCAAGGTTGACAGAATAAAACTTTTACAGCCGTTATTTGCACAACACAGGATATATCTACCTGAAAAGATACACAGAATAGATAGTTCTGGGAAACTACGGGATTATATTCAGGAGTTTATAACAGAGGAGTATTGTGCTTTTCCGTATACGAAACACGACGACATGCTTGACTGTTTGGCAAGAATAACAGATAATGAACTTGGGGTAGTGTTTCCCTACTTTGCTGGTGGAGTAAGTATGAGTGGCGAAGAAAAGGCTGTATTAGTGGAGGAGTATGACTATGAAGTCTATACTTGATAAAGTTAAGAATGAATACTTGACCCTTGAAGAGCAGTATAGGAATTTCAATGATTTGTATATAGAACTTGCACGGTATTTGAAACCGGTGTATGAAGAACGGTTTGTTGGTGATATTGGCAGGATAAGCCTTGATGATTTTGGTAAATATATTTTCGATGGTGAAGGAATCGCTGCAAAAAATAGGATGGTTGATGGGCTTTTTGGCTGGTTGGTTTCTCCTGCGATTGACTGGCTTAAACTTGGGTCTGAGAAGTACAAGGATAATAAGGTAGCACAAGAGTATCTTGAAAAGTTAACACTTACGTTGATGCAGATATTACAAGATACTAATTTTTATGATGTTATACATGAAGTTTTTGATAATGGGGTTATTTTTGGCACTGATGCAGTGAATGTAAGTTATGATGAGGAATTAAACAAGATAGTATACACAAATGTGCCCATTTCTGACGTGCTTATAAGTGAGAATAGAAGTGGAACGGTTGACGTTATGTATAGGAAATTGTACATGACGTATCGCCAAATGTTTGAAGAATTCGGGTTTGAGAGTATAGATGAGAAGATACGCAAGGAAGCTAAAAATAATCTTGAAGAGATAGTAAAGATATTACACGTAGTGTATCCGAGGTATTATGGTGAAGATGGGTATGAAATAAAGGTTGTAAAGAAGAAGCCGGTAGCGTCGGTGTATTTCTATTGTGGGCCGCTTAAGGGTGGTGGAAATTCTTTTATTCCGCAGGAAGTTTTAAGAGAAAGTGGATATGATTTTAAGCATTTTGTAGTATGGCGATATAAGAAGATAAATGGGTATGTGTATGGTATAAGCCCTGCAATGGATGCACTATTTGACATAAAAGCATTGAATTTGCAAAGCAAGGGGCTTCTTGAGGCGGTACAGCTCATGACAAAACCGCCGCTTATAGCAGATATGGGGCTAAAGGGGCGATTAAAGATAGCACCAGGAGCGATATCATACCGAACGAGTCCTAATGAGACGATACAACCGGTGTTTACCGCTGGTAATTATCCTGTTGCGGTGGATTTGATTGAACGCAGAGCAAGGATAATTCGTGAACATTTTAGGACAGACTTCTTTATGAGCATTAGTCAAATACAGGCGTCTAGTCGTCAGCGGACTGCAACAGAGATTCTTGAGTTAAAAGCAGAATCTGCTGCGGTATTAGGGGCTGTTGTTGGTAGGATACAAAGTGAGCTTATTAACCCGTTATTGAGTATTACTATACGGCTTGCGGTGGAACATGATTTGTTGCCAATGCCTCCACGGGGTATGGAAGATATTGATGTGAACATAAGTTTTATTGGGCCATTGGCACAAGCACAGAAGAAGTATTTAGTAAAACAAGGAATTGAGCAGGGCATTCAAGCTGCGTTTTCTGTTGCGCAAGCAAAACCGGATATTCTCATGAACTTTGATTTAGACTATGCCGTTCGGGAGCTTGCGAAGGTAAACGGGTATCCAGAGGCTGGGCTCCTTGACAAAGATGTTGTGAATAAATTGCGGCAACAAATGGCACAGCAGCAGGCAATGATGCAGCAGGCCATGATACAACAGCAGATACTACAAAAAGCTGACGTGAACAAACGACCGGAGCCCGGGTCTATATTAGGTAACATGACCGGAGAGGAGGGATAGAATGGCTGAACATAACAAACAGACGATTACGGATGTACGTAAATGGCGAGAGGTGTTTTTAAGGACGCCAGATGCAAGAGAGGTGCTTACTGAAATGCTTATAGACTTACATTTTTTTGATAGCGTTACAACACCAGAAGAGATGGCGTTAAAAAACTTTGCAATGTGGCTTTTGTTTAGATTGGGTATATTTGTAGACAGTAATGTGTATAAAATAGTTGACACATTGTCTACTATAGAGTACAATACAATGGAGGAATAGTATGTCTGAATGGTATGAAGAGTTACCAGATGAACTGAAGAACGATAAGAGTATACAGAAGTTTCCTTCTGTAGACAAGCTTGCGAAGAGCTATGTAGAGCTTGAGCGGCTTTTAGGGAAAGCAATGTTTCTTCCGGAAGAAGATAAGCCGGAGGAATGGGAGAAGGTATACAATCGGCTTGGTAAGCCGAAAGACATTCAGGAATATGAGGAACCAAGCGATGTATCGCTTGATGACTCGATGCGTACGTTGTTTCGGGAGGTAGCACACAAAAGCAATTTGACGAAGAGTCAATACAAAGCTTTTGTTAAAATGCTTACCGAGAAACAGCGTTCCGCAGTTTCTGAGGGATTGAACAAGACCAAGGCTGAGCTTGGACAGGACTTTGATGTTGTAGAGAAGACCCTGGACAAGATAGCCCCGGAAGTGAAGAGCGCTTTATACTCTTCTGGTCTTGTTGCAAACCAGGCCTTTATGAAACGTTTTGCTGAAATGGTAAAACAGTTTCATGAGGATGAACCTGTTGAAAGCCCGACGAAACCCCAACGGAATGAGCATCCTTATGCCTGGATGGAGAAATATTTTAACGGAGGTTAATTATGCCTAGTGATTTGAATAAAACATACACGCTTGCGGAGATACTGAAACAACGGGCCAAAGACGGCAGTACTATGCCGCTTATTGATGTGCTTTCTGGTCGGTATCCACTTCTTGAAGAAGGATACTGGACGCAAGCAAACGGTGACACCATACACGAGTTTTCCCAGATAGCAACGGAATCTTATGGTGCTGCGGTTCGGCTTAACGAGGGTACTCCTGCTACTGCGGTTGTTACCAAGACTGTACAGGAGGAGCTAATGCTCCTTGAGGACCGGATGTGGATTGACACTCGACAATTTGAAATTTCACCTAATGCAGTCCAATTCCGAATTCAGAAAGAGCAACAGCATTTTAAGGGTCTTATCAAGAGCTTTCATTACACGTTCTTTTCTAAGAAAGACCCGACAGGGAAACAGTGGGGTATCAAATCCCTTGATATGAGTCAGATTGATGGTCTTGGAGCTCGATACAATAAACTCGCAGATGATTCTGTAGTGAGTCTTGGAGGAAGCGGGTCTAAGCTGAATTCAATCTGGATTGTTAAATGGGGTCTCGATGCTGTGTCCCTATTGTACCCTCGGAACGTAGGGAAGACTCTTCGTATTCAAGACCTTATGATACAGCCTATGCATGACTCAAACGGCAACAGGTTTGAGGCAGTAATGACTAAATTTTCCTGGTACTTCGGGCTTATGATTGCTGACCCGAGATGCGTAAAACGGCTGTGCAATATAAGCAATTCAGGGGCAAGCGTGACGACATCTTTTGATGGGAGTGGGACAAAGGGTGAAGAGATGCTTATTGACCTTGTTGAGGCTCTTCCTGGTGGTGACACGTCTAACGTAGCCATTTATGTTGGTCCTAAGGTAATGGCACAGATTCGGAAGCGAATCAACAGTAAGAGCAACCTGTATTTTGCTCCTGCGAATGTATGGGGCCGAGAAATGATTACGTTCCAGGATATTCCGGTGGTGCGTGTTGACGCTCTCCGGGATGATGAAACTGCTATAGCGTAATGGAGGTTATGTATGATAATTGATGCTGCGCTTGTTCTAAAGAAGACAGACGGGAACGAGACTCTTGCAACCAGTGCGACTACTGGAGTTACTTCTGATTATATTGACTTTGGCACCGAGAATTGGCAAGGGACTGGTCGACCGCTAACGTTGCTTTTTAATGTGGTTAGTAATACTGCTAGTGGTGGAACAGATTTTACGTTTACTATTGAGGACTGTGATACTGCTAATGGTACATATGCAACCATTGCAACACGAACCATTACTCTGGCTGCATTAACCGTTGGGACACAGTGGGAAATGCTTGTTCCGTTTAATACCCGTAGGTATGTTCAGTTCAAGATTACGCCTGTTGGTACAGGCATGACTGGTGCGCTTGGTGTAAAAGCTGCGCTGGTTAATAAGTAAGGGAGTATGATATGGCCGTAGTAGCGATTCCTTCGTTTGATGCTGTGTATGGGGTTGATGAGGCTGCTATTTGCAACAGAGCGTTGTCCCGTATTAGCGTTGATGTTATAAAAGACACTGACGAGGACACAAAGCAGTCCCGCATTTGTAAAGCAATATATGCGCAAACCAGGGATGAGCTGTTACGGCTATATCCGTTTAACTTTGCAACAAAAACACGGTATATTCCTCTTGATACAGCATATCCTCTCCCGACTGAATTATACGCATATGCGTACAAAGCATGGGATTATAGGGAGCTTAATGTTGAATATACTGCGGCATCAAATATTTTAACTGTAACAACAGGGACTGTGTATGCTACAGACATAGGTTTAGCTGTCTTTGGTGCAGATATTCCTGTAAACGCAAGAATAGTTGACGTTGATACGGTGAATAACACGATTACCATTGACAGGCCGGTAATAGTTACAGGAACTGGGATAGTAAAGAAATACATACCTTTATTGAAGATAGTTCATGTTGGTGGGAATAATAACAATTTATATGAACTATTTGGTTCAAATGAGGGAGGCAGAATACTTACAAATATTAGTAGTGGCACGCAAAACAATGAACAAGTATTGGAAATGCGATGTGTTGAACAGGTAATAGACCCGAAACTTTTTGACAGCATTTTTATTGATGCGCTGGTTTTAAGAATAGCAATGAAAGTTGCTATATCGTTTACACAGAGCGCTGGTCTTATTAGTCTTCTGTACCAGGAGTTTGCACAGATTCTGCAGGCTGCTAAAATAGCAAGTGCCGAAGAGAAGGAAATAGACCAGGCTGAAGACTGGTACGCCAGTTCTGGACCTACAAGTAAGACACGGAGGTAGCATGTGGGAGTTATTAGGCCTGTTCTTACTAATTTTAAACTAGGAGAAGTAGACCCGAGACTTGCAGGAAGAACAGACCTTGGACTAGCTATTGGCGCTGCAGAAAAAATAGAAAACGCTCACACGTATTCGTATGGCGGCGTATACAAGCGTGGTGGGCTAGAGTATAAAGGTATTATAGAAGAAGAAAGTAATGGGAAGTGCAGGATTATTCCGTGGTCAATTGATGACGATACAGACTTTTTGGTAATTTTACTTGACAAAAGAATTCGATTTTATTTTTGTGGTAATGGGGCACATGGTTTTTTAACAGAGGAAATAACAAATGTTGGATGGAATGGGTTAATAAATACTGTTTATAGTATTGATGACATATATGATGTGCAATATGTAACAGACAAAAATGTTTTGTACATGGTTCATAGAAATTATCCTCCGATGTTTATACGAATGAATAAAACTGACACTGGTTATAGTTTTACTTATGGTGGATTTTCTATAGCGAGTGTTCTTGCTATATCACCAGAATTAAGCAAGGCACAAACAACAAGTAATCTTATATCATCTGAAACAGTAATTTCTTTATTAAAAGAATTTGTATCTGATTTTTCTCAAACAACAGAAGAAAAAGAGTTTACTGTATCTGACGGGCTTTCTGGACAACTTGTTGTAAATGGAAATACGTATTCTATAACCAAAATAAAGATAATACGTTCTGGGTATAATAGATATGCGCAAATAGGAGATAATATAATAATAAATGACACAACACCTGATTTTGTTACAAGCAATGCTGTTGGAATAAAAAAATACTGTGGTACAGACTGTGGTCGTGAGAAAAGAAACACAAGTAATTGGTGGCCATGGGATGATTATGAAATAGAATGTTTGTATGGAATAATGAATGAGAAAATAAACATACCCGCAACCACAGTTAATTTTCTAAATTTTTGTCAGAGAAACATGGTCGATGGGAAAAAATATATAATAGCCCACGACCCAGAAAGCGCTCCTGATAAGGCATTGATACGCTCTTATGTTGTTTTTAGAAACACGAAACGTTTGTATACCGTTGAGTTTTATAGAACTGAAAACAACGATTTTGTAAAAATGTTTTCAATGCAAAGCGATGCAACATCGACGGTTCCAGGTTGGTTTGATATTACTAATTACAAAATATCGGTAAACGGAACAAAATCTGCAGAGTCTGATGTAAATGATGTTATAGATTCGATTGCGCCGTGGTTGTTTTCTGGTAAAATTTACGAATGTGTACAGTCATATCAGTTTTGCGGGAAAACACCAAAGACAATACAGAAGTCAATAGAAGATGGGGTACCGACGCTTCTAGTAACGTTTACAGATAACACACAATTACATTTAAAACGTGGAATGATTGGCGTAAACGGTCGTTTAGCAGTAAGACTTAATCCTATCATAGAAACGACAGATTTTCCTGGGTGTATAGCTATATGGCAGGGGCGGCTTTGTCTTGCTGGTAGCAGGTCTTTACCGAACGTAGTGTTTATGTCAAAGGTAAATAGTTTTTTTGATTTTACTTTTTTTGAAGACGTTGAATATACTTCTACAGTAATGAAACCAGAAGAAGAGTGGGATAACCCAGACACACCAGAATATGAGACGATAACGAAGAAGGTACAACAGACTGCAGCTGACAGTGCAATACAGTTTGCAATAACGACTGAAGAAAACGAAGAGATAAAAGGGTTGTGTGCTGGTGGACACTTGTTTATTTCAACAACAACAAGTGAATTTATTGTTCCCGCTGGGACAACCGCTCTAAATCTATCTACACAGATAGTATCACGGAATGGCGGAAGCAAGGTTCAGCCGAGATTAGTACAAAATATTATTACCTATGTAGGGCAATCAAAACGGAAGTTGTTTACATTTTCTCCAGAGCAACAGATTGATTTGTTTACTTATGCGAAGCATATTATTGAGGAAGATGTGATACAGTTTGATTATAAATCAGACCCAGACTTTGGTTTGTTTATTACGCTTGCAAACGGGACGGTTCTATATGGTATTGTATCAGAGGGGACATTTGCATGGCAAAAATATAAAACTGATGGTAAAATATTGAGCTGTGCAGTCATTAGAGCAAAAGATGAAGATGCTGTATACATGGCTGTTGAGCGGTATAGTACAATTTATCTTGAAAGACTGAAAACAATAAACTCATACGAGTTTGAGAATAGACCATACCTTGATTGTTATCAGTATCTCTATAGTGCAAGTAATATAGAGACAATTGAGAGAGAAAGCATTCTATTGCCTAACGGAGTAACAGTACGACTTCATTATCAAAGTGCTGATGGAACAGAAGGAGAACTTGATAGAACACTTGAAGCAAACACAAACATTACCATACCGGCAGCACTTAATGTGAGAAAGGTGTATATTGGGTTGCCGTATGTAATGAAAGTTTACACATGGCGTATAGACACAAGTGACACTGAGGGGTTGGCCAAAAATGTTGAGGCAATATATTTTAGGTTATTTAATTCGTCTGGATTTAATATTAGAAAGGATGCTATTGATGTTTTTAGGGTTGACATACCAGATTATGACGGTATTGACACTATTACTTATTCTGGTATAATAAAGTATAACCTTTTATCTCCATGGGATTTGGACAAGAATGTTATGATTGAATCTGCAGATGGTTATCCGGTAAACATTCTTAATATAATGCCTCAGCTTGCTATAGGAGACGTTGTATGAGCCTGGTGTTGTATGGTCTTGCAGCAGGAATTGGGGCGGCATTGAATCTTGCTGGGAAATATCAGGAAAATGTAAAAGCATCAAAAGAGATAGAACGTGCAAGGAAACAATGGGCAAATCAATCACTTATTTCTGATAAACAGTATTTTTTAAGAAAAGCGCAAATGTCAGTACAAATGAAACAACAAACATTGAGTGCTGACGAACAATTAAAAGAACTTGCGTTAGAGGAGTTTCACGAAAAAGGCAAAGCAGCTGCGGCTGCTGGTATGCAAGGTATGGGTGAGGGCACCATTTACAGTAATTTAATGCTTATGTCAAAGTTATTACGTCAACGAGTATCTGTGACAAGGGATATAACATTGGCTGGTCTTGAAGCAACGAAGCTTCAGGGTGAGATTGGGCACTTGCAATGGGAACAGGACCAGCTACAACTTGATGCGATGCGTGATAGAATAAATGAAGCACAAGACGAACTTAACTGGAATCAGAGCATTTGGTCTTACGGTATATCAGCAGTTCAAGGAGCATTATCTGGGCTTGAAACGGCTTCTAATATTGAAGGCATTTACACCAGGTTATTCCCAAAATCAGTTCCTCAGCCTGATTCTTCTGGTGGCAATAACGTTTTTAACGTTTTAGGAATATCTGTTGACAATATCAGGAATGAAATGGTTAAACAGTTTGGTATGGGCACAAATGAGTCAAGTATACAGTTGTATGGAACATGGGGGGACTACAACCCAAATGTGCCACGGTGGTGGGTTGGAGGACAACAAATAGAGAATGCAGCAACGACGCTTGGTGATAGTAGATATTTAAGGAAGATGGGTGAGGGGTTTTTTAGAAAATACCTATTTACTATGGAGTGATATATGGGTTTAATTGATGATTTAAAGGGACTTTCTTCTTCTATCTCAAGCTTTTCTGATTCGCTTCATAATCTTATAAGCATCAAACAGCGGATTAC
>Ga0209409_1002904_pt1 | contig 11912 bp, 11 predicted proteins | sample AD_JPNMR1_MetaG_FD_184424 | JGI IMG/M metagenome (GOLD analysis project Ga0209409, IMG submission 184424) | Active sludge microbial communities of municipal wastewater-treating anaerobic digesters from Japan - AD_JPNMR1_MetaG (SPAdes) (version 2) | ecosystem: Engineered > Bioreactor > Anaerobic...
TACCTAAACATGTGTTAATAAGTAGAATTCCATTACAAGACAAAACAGAAACGTTTGTCACATTGCAAAACGGAGGTGGTACGTTTTATCCTCAATATGTTTTTAACAGAAACAGTTTTTTAAAAGAAATGAGAGAAATTGGTTACGAACTAATTGATGAATGGAGTAGTTTATTTGACAAATGTTTAATTCCATTTCACAGAGATAAGAGTGTTTATGCTTATACAGGTCTTTACTTCAGAATTAATGAAGACGGAAAAGGCAATAGTAAAAGATGAATCAATTTGGAACTATTTATTCTCAATATTATGATTTATTGTATAAAGATAAAGATTATGAAGCTGAAGTGGAATATGTTGAGGATTTAATAAATAAATTGCATCCCAATGCAAAAACCATATTGGATATGGGGTGTGGAACAGGAAGGCATGCAGAAATCTTATGTGAAAAAGGTTATATAGTACATGGGGTAGATTTAAGCGGTGAAATGATAAGGATAGCAGAAGAAAGAAGGGTAGGAAAAGAAGACAGGTTGAGTTTCACCTGTTCTGATATTGCAGAATTGAACCTTGATAAAAAGTTTGACATAGTAGTATCTTTATTTCATGTTCTCAGCTATCAAACCTCAAACAAGAATGTTATACAAGTATTCAAAGCGACAAAGAAACATCTTGCTGAAGGAGGAATATTTATTTTTGATTTTTGGTATGGGCCTGCAGTATTGACTGACAGGCCTTCTATTCGCTTGAAAAAAATAGAAAATGAAATGCTCAGAATCATAAGAATTGCAGAACCTTTAATGTATCCACAAGAGAATGTTGTGGATGTTAACTACAGTGTTCTAATTTATGATAAAAAAGAGAATAAGTTAATCGAGATAAAAGAGACACATAAAATGAGATATTTTTTTGATCCAGAATTAGAACTTATTTGTGATATGGTTGGTTTAAGGGTTTTAAAAAAGTATGAATGGATGACCTCAAAATCACCTGATTTCACTAGCTGGAATGTAGTATGGGTCGTAGGAAATTAAATATAGCATGTATTTTTGGTGGAGAATTACACAGTGGTGGTGGTTTTCAAACACAATTGAGTACTTTATTAGAGCTTGAGAAAATTGAAGATTGCAGTGTTTTAGTGTTTATTCTTACAAAGGATAGTGAAGGCATTTTAAAAGCTTATGGCTTTAAGCCTATTTATTTAAATTTAACCTGGCTTGATAAGGCTTTTATGTTTATGGCGCGTCAGAACTGCTTTTTCTGATTTGCACATAAATATCATTTAAAAAACAAATTTGAAAAGATTTTGCAGCAATATAATATTGATCTTATCTATTTTCTTTCACCATCATCCTTGGCATTAGATTTGGTCTGCCATAATTATATTTTCACTGTTTGGGATCTTTGTCATAGAGATTTTTGTGAATTTCCAGAAGTTAATTTCTATAGAGAATTTGAAAACAGAGAAATGCTGTATACAAAAGTATTAAAAAAAGCAATCGCAGTGCTAACCGATTCCGATTTGGGAAGAGAAAATGCAATAAGAAGATACAACCTTGACGAAAATAGAGTATATGTAGCACACTATTTGCCTTCAGTTAATGTAAAAGAAACAGATTATATAGACATTAGGGCAAAATATAATTTGAATATACCATACATTTATTATCCTGCCCAGTTCTGGGCGCATAAAAACCATGTTTATATAATTGATGGTATATCTATATTAAGAAAAGAAGGTATTAACATAGCCGCTGTTTTTAGCGGGTCGGATAAAGGTAATTTAGACTATGTCCTTAAATACGCTGAAGAGAAGGGGGCTTCAAGCTTAGTGAAATATATTGGATTTGTACCAAATGAAGAAATTTATCATTTATACAAACAATCTCTGGCCTTGGTAATGCCTTCCTATTTTGGACCGACAAATATACCACCGTTAGAAGCATTTGCTATAGGTACTCCAGTTATATACTCTGACTTGGCAGGATTAAGAGATCAAGTTGGTGATGCTGCATTGTTATGCGATTTAAAAGAACCTGAAAGCCTTGCCGATCAAATAAAAATGCTTCTAAATAACAAAGAAAAAAGAGAAGAACTTATAAATAAAGGATATGTAAGGCTTAAAGAGCTTCAGAGTAGATCAATAAATAATGTGCTACCAAAGATTATTGAAGATTATATTGTAAAATTAAAATGTTGGAAAAGATAATTTATGTTTCTTGTCATGAAAGCTATAGTTGTGATAAATTCTCCCTTTAATCGACATTAGCATTCTTATCTAATTATGTGAACAATTGTTGTATTAGCATGTAATAGATTACAAAGGTAGTATTTACAAAAAAGGTTTAAGAGGAAGCAGTGAAAATGATGATTGAAGGGGGATTGTCCATAGGTGAGATAGGTTGCAGAGTATCCATACCCAAATCTACCTTAAACTACCTAAGTCAAAAAACGCAAGGAAGTCCTGCTATGGCGGATTAGATGATTCATATAGGAAACAGGAACAAGCAGCCTCGTTAGATATGGAGTTTGCAAGGTTAAGACGTGAGTATGTGATCCGAATACCCCATCCCCGTTATATGCAGGGTATTATTAGTATCAAAGAGTGGTTATTAAATATTGTTTAAAGGATCACCATCAAAATAAGAGATAGAAGACAGAGGCCTTGAGGTATCAGCTTCTGGTATTGACAAAATTTATGAAATTAATGAGATAAACTAATGTACAGTACCACTCAACTTCTCCATAAAATCATTGATGATAGCTTTTTGAATGAGAATGGGATAATCCGGCCGGAATACAAATTCAACATCACGATTCCAAAATTCAAAATTTATAATTCAAAATTTCTTGCTAAGCCTGAAGATAAATTTGAAACTACACTTTTTCTTCCTGAAGGTGATGGTAGAAAAGGCGAAGGAGGGCTCCGCACCAAGGGCTATTTCAAATTCAGTTATAAATTAGTTCAACGCTCAAGGTTCGATGTTAAAGATAGAGGAGATTTCGATGACGTTGAACGTCGAACGTTTAGCGTTGAACAGTCCGAATGGTACATATGCGATCTTGATGGCAATCCCATCGAACCCGCCCCCGACCACACCCAACAAAGAATCGCCACATTTTTGGCACAACAATCCAATGCTGTTTCACCCCTCACCCCTCACCCGTCACCCGTCACAGAACTTCCTCTCATCACTGTCATCACCGTCGTTCTAAATGGAGAAAAATACCTCGAACAAACAATCCAGAGCGTGATCAATCAAACCTATCCCAATGTAGAATACATAATAATTGACGGCGGCTCGACCGACGGAACACTGGATATAGTAAAAAAGTACGAAGATTATATTGATTACTGGGTAAGTGAGAAGGATAAAGGTCAATCAAATGCTATCAACAAAGGATGGCAGATGTCCAGAGGTGAAATTTTGGCCTGGTTAAATTCTGATGATACCTATAAAACAGGAACCTTAGTATATATAGCTGATTTTTTTTATAAACATCCAGAAGTAGATATGGTTTATGGAGATGTAGATATTGTCGATAAAGAGGACAATGTAATCAGTGCGTGCCCTCGTCGGATAGAATTTAGACTCAATAAACTAATACATGATCATTGGTATATTCCACAACAAGGTGTATTTATTAGGCAGCGTGTTTTGCAAAAAGTTGGTATGTTGGATGAGAATTTACACTTTCAAATGGATCATGACTTTTATATCAGAGTTAGGTTAAAAGGATGTATTATTAAATACGTTCCCAGATATTTAGCAAATTTTAGAACTCATCCTGATGCTAAATCTACTCCACAAAATTGGAAAAAGGTATGGAAAGAATACTTTTTAGTAAGACGGAGATATGGAGCAACAATTTTTTCAAAAATATACCGACTTCATGCCTGGAGAGTTCTAAAACAAAAAATAATTGTTATTCCTCTTTTATATTTTCCTATGGGTAAGGATATAATAGAACAAATTAGAAAAAAAAACCGTTGGCGTGTTAAAGAAAGGCAAGGTTAAATAAATTATGATTCGAAAAAAATCAATATTGCCTTTTATTTTAGTTGGGCTAATTTTACCTTTAGGAATTTTTTTAATACATTTTCCTTTACAAATTTCTATTATTATTAGTATAATTTCTATAACGGTCCTTGTATTAACTACTCATACTAAACTCAATCTATCAATCTTATTATTTTATAGTTATATAATTATTTATCCTTTGAGCCAGATTGCCTCCAGAACTTTATTTCTAAAATTAATGGGAAGGACTATATATATTGGCGATTTAATACTTTTATTACTATTTTTTAATTTCTTATTAGATTTATATAAAAAAACAGAAAAAGTTAAATTTCATGATCTGGATAAAATTATTTTTCTATTATTTATAGTCAATATTGTCTTTTTTATTAAAGGGTTAATAAATGGCAATGATAGGTTATTCAGTGATTTTCGGGCTATTTCATTATTTCTGTTTTTATATTTTCCAGCTACTATACTGTTTAAAGAAATTTCTCAAATTCGGAAATTGTTTGTTTTTATCCTTTGTTACTCAGGGGCAGTGGGCATTTTGGGTTTATTGGAAAGATATGGCTTTGGCGAATCATTATTTTTACCCATAGCAACAGAAATATCTTTGGGCTATGACGTAGGAGATCCAGGTCAAATATTTGGCACCCCTATGTATAGACTAGGAAGAGCAGTTGGTTATAACCTTGTTGGCTTTTCATTATTTTTTGGTTGTTTATTTTTTATTTACCAACAATTTTTTTTCAAACGTTTTCTTTTTAAATTTATCTGGTTATTAATTATTTTATTAAATATTGCATTACTAATTACAACAAAAATAAAAGGTTATATTATGTTGCCTTTATCTCTATTGGAGACAATATTAATAATTAAGCTTTTTTCTCCTATAAAAAACACACCAATTATAAAAAGATTAAGCGGTCTTTTTTTATTAATTATTTTGCTTATTGTTACAGTATGGATAGCCATGCCTGAAGATTGGCAGTACTATATGAAAAGATTCGAGGGCATTTATTATGAAGATCCTACTGAAACCCCTTCTTTGGAGTCAAGGATAGCCTATGCAAGGGGGGATTTTGAAAGCTTTAAAAAAGCCTTTTTTTTAGGAAATGGTTTGGGATATCGAAGTTTTGTTTTTATTCCTTACCGGCAAAGATATTATATGGCAACAGGAGAGGTAGGCATACCCTTCACTTTAGCAATGACAGGAGTAGTTGGTTTTGTTCTTATTAATGCTTTACTTTTAAAGCTTTTTTGGATTAGTTTTAAAATATTAAAAAATAGTAATGATATTCTAATAAGTATTATTGCTGCCGCGTTTTGTCTTTCTCTTATTAATCAAATATTATTAGGCCACATTTGGTCCGATGGTACATGTTTTAATATAATTATTAATACCTTAGCTTTGAGAGTTTTTAGCGCTGAACAATCTTTGGAAGATAAGGTATGTTAAAAAAAATTATATATATAATTTCTGGATCAGTAGATTCCCCAAAAACAGGGGGAGAATTTTATACAAAGATGGTAATAGATTATCTTCGTTCAAAAAATAAAAGCATAGATACTTTAACTCTCGGTGATGTAAATAAAAAAAATAAATATAAAAACTATCCTTTAATAAATTTAAAATTTGCTTACTATTTTTTGAGAAAGAAAAATGAACCAGATATTATAATAGAAGATTTTTATATGCATCCATGGTTGTTTTTATTTAATTGGATAATTAAAATTTTTACAAAGAAAAAAATTATTGTTTTAGTTCAATCATTTTACCATTTTAATCAAAATAATGTTCTACTGAATTTTATAGATAAAATAGTCGCAATTTTCTTTTTACGCCCTATTGATATAGTAATTGCTAATAGCCAGACTACAGCTAAAGAATTGGAATATATGGGGATTAAAAGGTCTAAAATTCAGGTTATTTATCCAGGGACCGATTTAAAACAGGTTTTGTTATCTGATAATAATGAAAATTATAAAAACAAAAAAAATTCAGAAAAGATAAAACTCTTATCGGTAGTGAACTATGAACCACGCAAAGGTATTCATTTCCTTTTAGAGGCCCTTGCTTTGTTAAAGAAAAATAATTTAAACATAAAAAAATGGGTTTGTGAAATCGTTGGGAATCCTGATACAAATCCTTTATATACCCAGCATCTGAAGAACATGATAATTAATTTAAATCTAAAAGGACAAGTAGAATTATTAGGTTGGAAATCAAGAGAAGAAGTAAAAGATCTTTTTAAAAATAGTGATATTTTTGTTTTTCCTTCTATCAATGAAGGATTTGGAATGGTTTTGGCTGAAGCTATGGGATATGGATTACCGATTGTGGCTTTTAGGGCAGGTCCTATTCCTGAATTAATTGATGATGGCAAAAATGGAATCTTAGTGGAAGTAAAAAATGTTCAAAAATTTGCTCAAGCAATTGAAAGATTAATAAATGATGATAATACGAGAAAAGTTATGGGAGAAGAAAGTAAAAAAAGAGCCAGTCAATTTTTGATTCCATGGGAAAGAGTTGGTGAAAGATTTTTAGAAATTATTGAAACAGTTTAGTAAAAAGTCCTAAAGTTTAATTTGTGTATAATGGCTTAATATTTCTTAGAAAAAATTTAGATATCAATCAGAAAAGGAAACATTTAAATTAAAATAAGGATATAAGGCATATACAAAGTATGTTTAATATAGCATTACTGGGTGGCATTAACTCTATTCATACAATAAGATGGGTAAATGCTCTTTCACAGAGAGGTCATAAAATTCATTTAATCACTCAGCACACCCCGAATATTGATAAACCATCTATAAAAATAAAAGTTCACTATCTACCTTTTCAAGGGAATTTAGGATACTTTTTTAATGCATTATTTTTACGAAAATTGCTTAACGAAATGAAACCAGCCTTGCTACATGCCCATTATGCAAGTGGGTATGGTACATTGGGACGTTTATGCGGCTATCGTCCATATATTCTTTCAGTCTGGGGTTCAGATGTATATGATTTTCCATATGAATCAAAACTAAAGATGAGACTGTTACAAAGAAATCTTAAATCAGCAGATATTGTTTTATCAACGAGTCATGTAATGGCTGAACAGACAAGAAATATTTGCCCATCTCTGAAAGAGGTTTATGTTACACCTTTTGGTATTGATGTTAATATGTTTAAACCTGATGACTCAAAAAAGAGGAAGGATGTTATCACGATTGGCACCGTTAAAACACTCAATTACAAATATGGTATAGATACTCTTATTATGGGTTTTGCTGAAACAAGACAAAACTTAATGAGAATTGATTCAGGTTTAGCGTCAAGACTTCGGCTGTTGATTGTAGGCGATGGCCCTGAAAAAGGTAACTTAGAGCAATTAGCGAATTCGTTGAAGATAGCTGATGTGTCTCGATTTACTGGAAGAATACCAAATATAAAAGTTCCAGAATATTTACATGAGATGGACATTTATGTAGCAGTGAGCAGACTTGATAGCTTTGGAGTTGCAGTTTTGGAGGCATCTGCCTGTGGTCTGCCAGTAATTGTATCAAATGCTGGAGGGCTACCAGAAGTAGTTGAAGATGGAGTAACTGGGTATGTTATTCCTAAGGAAGACCATTATGCATTAAGCGAGGTGCTGAAGAAATTAATAATAAATGAGGAATTGCGTATAAGGTTAGGTTATGCAGGTAGGCAAAGAGTGATTAAACACTATGAGTGGGAAGATAGTGTATCTATAATGGAAAATATATATAGACAATTATTAGAACGTTTCAAATTAAAATAGACGATACAGGGTGGTCTATGAAGATGGAACAGGTGATTGTCGTGAAGGTACTCCTCCCTATGGGCTCACCCATTCTTTTCCTACAGGAGGCTACATTACTCGGGCAAGGTATAATACTACTATTGGAAGTCTCGGCAGGAGATTATATGAATTGACAAATAGCACGGATGGCACGGATGAGGCTGATATAAAGTTTTTATCCAGATATTATGCTGGACTTAGAAAGGATGAAAAGAGTCAGAGTGCCATACTGACAAAATTTATGTTCTTGCCAACATTGGTGATGATTTATATTGTGCATATTTTAAAGATAGTGCCGATTCACTCATGAAAAAGTTAACTGTGTGGATTTTTCAAACTGGTGAGCCGCTGCCTATTGATGAGGGGTTGCCTCGGCCGATGCGGGCGATGAATTTGAGTAGCGCACTGGTAAATGCTGGGCACAAAGTTGTACTCTGGAGTGCTGCGTTTCATCATCACGAAAAAAGGCATAGAAGTAACGAATTTGCAAAAATTAAAGTTAATGATAAATTAGAGGTAAGGCTTATCCCCTCCTGCGGCTATCAACGCAATATTGGTATGGGGCGGTTGATAGATCATGCCCAGCTTGCTTACAATTTAAAACAAATTCTCAGGCAGGAAAAGGATCTTCCAGATGTAGCATTTATTGGGTATCCCCCTATTGAAACTGCTGCTGTGTCAACTCGATGGCTTTCCATGCGAGGTGTTCCCACCCTTCTCGATGTCAAAGACCAATGGCCGCTATTATTTCTTGAGGCTATCCCAAATTTTTTTCGTCCTCTGGGAAGTCTGGTGCTCTGGCCATATGCCCATCTGGCAAAAAGCGCCATGAAGAATGCTACCGGGATTTCTGCTATGGCAAAAGGTTATATAGACTGGACAATACAATTTTCAGGGCGTGTGCCATCGCTTTGGGATAAAGTTTTTCCCCTTACATCCCCTGCAGGACAGGTGTCGGAGGAGGAATTGACTGAGGCAGAAAAGTGGTGGGATGAAAGAGGGGTTATAAATGATGGTAAGGTACGTATTTTTTTTGTAAGCACCTTTATGTCCGTTTTTGATTTTGTACCTGTTAGGGATGCGGCGGTGATGGCAATCCATGAGAACATACCACTTGAGTTTATCCTCGCAGGGGATGGAGGTTCTGCTAAAGACTTGCGCAAAATGATGGAAGGTTTGCCTAACGTTAATTTCCCCGGCTGGATAGATCGTCCAAAAATAGAGGCCCTTGCTGAGCGATGTCACGCAGCAATCGCCCCATATAAGAACATCCAAAACTTTACCTTAAATATACCAAATAAAATTATTGATGCCCTTTCCCTTGGATTACCCATCCTCTGCCCCTTAGAAGGAGAGGTTGCCTCGCTGATTGAAGAGTATGATGTTGGTTTGCGTTATGGACCTGGCACTGGCAGGACATTATATGATTGCATTAAAATCTTGAAGGATGACCCTGAACTGCAAAAAAGGATGTCACAAAATGCCCGCACCCTCTATGAAAAGAGATTTTTCTATGAGAAGGTTTATGGGGGGCTCGTAAAACATCTCGAAGAAATGGCAATATATCGACATTATAAACATGAATAATCAAGAAGTTTTTGACAGAGAGTCAGTTCAGAAAGAGTGGTATCAGAGGTATTATAGTAAATCTGGCAAATATCGTAATGATTTGCTAAGGAACCCCGAGGTTCTATTTCAAACTCTTGCAATGGAAGCCGCGGTTGTGCGTGCCTTTCGTTCGATACCTATTGATTTAAAGTCAGCAAAAGTCCTTGATGTTGGCTGTGGCGGGGGGGGGACGTTATTTCAATTGATTCGTCTTGGATTTGAAATTCCAAATTTTACTGGAATTGATATTCAGGAAGAAAGGCTTACTCAGGCTCGGAAGATATATCCACATGTAAACTTTATCAAAGGTGATGCCACCAGAATGGATTTTGAGGATAACTCTTTTGATTTAGTGTTCGAATCGGGTATGTTTGCAACACTACCAGATGATGTTGTGAGACAAGAGATTGCACAAGAGATGGTAAGGGTTTGTAAACCATCAGGTTATTTTGTACTCGTTGATTGGTGGACACCAAAGCCAGGTGATAAAAACTACAAGGCACTGACTCGAAAAGAGCTAAATAAACTGTTTTTAATTGGAAAATATACAGAGTTACTCAGTATTCATCGTGGGGCATTAGTGCCCCCAATTGGCAGATTCCTTTCAAAATATGCATCTTTTGCGTATTTTCTTGTCGCAAAATGTTTTCCTTTTCTGGTAGGTCAGGTGGTATATGTTCTTAAAAAGCGGATTATAAGTGAGAAAACAGATAAAAAATACTTCTTTTACATTAAAAAAACAGATTGTGCCATATTTTATAAGAATAACTTGTTATTATCATCTGATCTTCATATTAAAGTATGGACACCTAAATTGTTATCAGTTGCTCCAAAAGAATTAATTTCATTACCTTTTATTGCTTGGTGGTTATTTCATTGGTTTAGGGTATTCAAAACCCCAAACTATAAGATTTATCTTGTCTACACAAAAAATAAAAAGTTAGTTCATTATGTAGTCATTTTACCAGCACATTACCGATTTCCCTTTATGAAAGATAAAGATTTAAGCATAGGGCCAATATTCACAGATGTTGGTTATAGAGGTAAAGGTATCTCGAAGCAAATAATTAATTTAATTTTAAATGAGAATAGTCCTGAAGCAGTACAAACTACGTATTGGTATATAGTACGTGCTGAAAATAAACAATCAATGAATTTAATTGAAAAATTAGGTTTTCAGAAAATTGGGGAAGGCAGAAAAATTGAGAACAAATGCTCAAGATTGTTCAGTTATTTCAATTTTTCAAAAAAATTCCTATAATTTAATAAAAAATTCTTAGAATGTTTTATTTTTTGCTAACTGATAAATATATGGTTTCAAATGGTTTGGATGAATTTAAAAGTTTGATTGAATATACTATTTATAACTTTATTAGATTTTTCATGCATATCAATTGTAGCAAAATTATATGATTAAGCGGTGTTTTGACATTGTATTGGCATCAATAGGATTAATTTTATTTACCCCACTTTTTCTCTATATAGCTCTCAGAATCTACAAGGAAGATAAAGGATCGATATTTTACCGTGGAGAGAGAGTTGGACTTCGTGGCAAGCCATTTCGAATATATAAGTTCAGAACAATGGTAGTAAATGCGGAGAAGATTGGGCCTGCATCTACCTCTGATGATGATCCTCGGATTACAAAAATTGGAAGATTTTTACGAAAATATAAGCTTGATGAACTGCCCCAACTAATAAATGTATTAAAGGGGGAGATGAGTTTTGTAGGGCCAAGACCAGAGGTTCCCTCAGAGGTGGCCACATACAATGAAGAGGAAAGAAAAATATTATCTGTTCGGCCTGGTATTACTGACTGGGCATCTCTGACATATCATAACGAAGGGGAGATTTTAAAAGGGGCAGAAGATCCACATCAGGCATATCGAGAAAAGATTAGACCTGGTAAAATAAAGCTGGCCATGAAATACGTGGATAAACAATCTTTTTTTATTGATCTCAGAATAATAATGGATACATTGCGTACTCTAATAAAAACAAGAAGTTAATAGAGGGTATTAATTCTATGAGAAAAACAATGAAATATAAAGCAATTTGTAATAATGTTAGGAAAATAATTCTAGATTTGATTTACAGAACTAAAAGTCCACATATTGGGTCATCTTTTTCTTGCGTTGAAATATTGGTAAGTCTCTATTTCAAGATTTTAAATATTTCCCCTGATGATCCTTTAAATGATAATAGGGATAGATTCATTTTGAGTAAAGGTCACGCCTGCCCGGCACTTTATGCTGTACTCTTTAAAAAAGGCTTTTTAAGTCTCGATGAATTGAAGGGTTTTGCCGTTGATGGTGGGTTATTAGAACAACATCCAACAAGAGATGTGAGAAAAGGTATAGAAGTTTCCACTGGTTCGTTAGGACATGGCCTTTCCATTGGGGTTGGTATGGCGCTTGCCGGAAAAATAGACAAAAAGACTTACAGAACATTTGTTCTTCTAAGCGATG
>Ga0209409_1002905_pt1 | contig 11909 bp, 13 predicted proteins | sample AD_JPNMR1_MetaG_FD_184424 | JGI IMG/M metagenome (GOLD analysis project Ga0209409, IMG submission 184424) | Active sludge microbial communities of municipal wastewater-treating anaerobic digesters from Japan - AD_JPNMR1_MetaG (SPAdes) (version 2) | ecosystem: Engineered > Bioreactor > Anaerobic...
GATTCCCATAAGAAATATGAATGTCTACATCTTTTTCCTGTTTTCTATTATAGGTCCAGAACATCGTAATAATGTTTCCTGTTGCTGTATCGTATGTATTCCTCTGGTCCCAGTAATACAATTCATTCTCAGGATGCTTTGCCACTGTAATGATTTTCGTAAAATTTATGCCATCAGGACTATAAAGTGCGTGTGCAGTATGCAGGGATGGCAAACCAGGTTTTTCTGGACCATAACTTTCAAAAAAAGCAAAGTATCCATTCCGGGTTTTCAGCACAGGCCCTGTCAACGCAGGACCCGGAAAATTTCGTGTATCAACGATTCGATAATCTGTCCAGGTATTTCCCATGTCAAAGGAATCAACAAGAATTAATTTTGATGGTTGTATCGTATCACTTGAAGCATCATACAATTTTTCACTCTTTGAACAATCAAACCAGGAAAGAAAAGCCGAAATATTTCCATCAGGTCTTTCAAACAGTTCAGTTATCTTAATATCCCCCGGGTGACCATCAAACTGATTTTTGAAACCTGAAAAAACAATTGTCCAGTCAGCGCCTGTTATGGATTGGCAAACAACTCCGTTTCCGTCAGTGGAATCTTTCCTCGTACCAAGCCGAAAACTTGAAAAAATTTTCCCATTTGAATGTTTGAAAAAACCGGTAAAGGTACAAACCCTTTTTGTGCCAGATTGTTTTTCTGCTTCAAAAATAAAACCCTGCTTTTCTATGCGCATAGATTTTCCTATTTTTTTAACGCATCAGGATTAACAATGTTTGGTGGTGTTTCTCCCCTGAATACGGCAAGAATATTTTCAGCAGCCATCAATGCCATCTTTGTTCTTGTTTCATATGTGGCGCTTGCTATGTGAGGCAGTAGTACCACATTTGCAAGATTTAACAGTTCAGGTTCAATGTCAGGTTCATTTTCATACACATCAAGTCCTGCACCCCAGATTTTTCCTTCCTTCAAAGCATTCACAAGCGCCTTTTCATCGACGACGGGTCCACGGGAGGTATTGATAAGTATAGCGTTTTTTTTCATAAGGGATAATTCCCTTGCACCAATCAGGTGTCTTGTTTCTGGAACAAGTGGTACATGAATTGAAACAAAATCAGCTTCTTTCAGCAGTGTATCAAGGTCAACAAACACTGCTTTTGCTTCCTGCTCAAATTCAAGATCTCTTTTGACATCGTAATAGAGTATGCGCATTGAAAATCCCTTTGATTTTTTCGCAAAGTTGCTTCCTATTCTTCCAGCGCCTATTACGCCAAGTGTTTTTCCTGTAATATCCTGTCCGAGAAACAGTTGAGGCGCCCAACCCTTGAATTTACCCTGCCTGGTAAATGCATCGGCTTCAACAACTCTTCGTGCTACAGCAAACAAAAGTGCCCATGCAAGGTCACCTGTCGCATCAGTGAGTACTCCAGGTGTATTGGTAATGATGATTTTCCTTCGTGTGGCGGATTCTACATCAATGTTGTTATATCCAACAGCGTAGTTGGCAAAAATTTTACATCTGTCAGCTGCTTTCAGTACTTCGTCATCGATGGTATCAGTCAAAAGACAGAGCACCGCATCTTTTCCTTTTACTTTGTCTAAAAGTTCATCCTTTTTAAGTACTCTGTCTTCCCCGTTCACCTCAACCTCGCATGTTTTTTTCAAAAGTTCAATCGCTGGTTCTGGTATCATCCTTGTTACAAATACATGTTTTTTCCCTTCCATATTCACTCCTCGTTAACAAGTAACCATGCCTGATTAAGTGTTCTTTTTGAATTTGCAATAACAATATCAGGATCCTGGTCTTTCAAAGGTTTCACTTCAAAACTCACTATGGGTCTTTGCTTCTTATCAAAAAATCCTGTGTCCAAAAGTACCTGCAAAAACTCAGCAAGTTGTTCAACATCATTTTCACTGCCAGGTGTTCCAAAAGGTGGATGCTGGTCACCATACAGAGGTGAGTTCCTATCAGATATGAAACAATTTCCAATATGAATGTGGGTAATAAAATCCTTTACTGGAACAATCGCTTGAGCAGAAGATTCTTTTACCAGCGGAATATGGCTCAAATCAACCAGAAGTCCAAAATTATCAAATTTTCCTCTTATTTTTTTCGCAAAATCTCGTGCCAGATTTGTCGGACCTATCAAACTTTTCTTGTCTATGTCATAATCAAAAATTTCAAGTTCCACCATCATAGAATTCTTTTCCTTTGCATAACGGCAAATTTCTTCAGTGGATTCAATAAGAAGGTCAAAAGCACGCTGTTTGTGTTGTTCTTCATAGTTTCCACTCAAAAAAGAAATGCCTTCTGCAGCCACATCATACGCCTGGTCGATACACTTTTTCATGGTTTCGATAGATTTTTTTCTTACATCTGGATTTTCATCATTAAGGTTTAACTTATTTCTAAGTAGAACTGGTTGGGCACCAAACACAACATTGATTTTGGCGCTTCCACAAAGATTTTTTACTAACCCTCTTGTATCAGGGTCATCTATCCAGGTAATTTCCATCACTTCAAAATACTCATCACAGGCAATTTTCTTGATTGTATGTTCAATGTTTGTTTTTCCATCCATTGTTTCAGGAAATGCCATAAAATGAACAATACCTGGTCTGAAATACTCTTGAAAGATGGCTTTCATGGGTTTACCTCTTGCATCAAACTGCATCAAAAAAAACATTGACAGAATTTGCTTATTATGGTATCAAAACATATAATAAAGTCAACTGTCTACGAGGAGGAACAATGAAATACATACTTTTTGCGATAGTACTTTTCTGCGTGATTTTTTCCTTTTCATGCGGAAAAAAACAACAACCACAAAATCAACCAGGAACAGGTGGGAATCCTATAGACCAGTATGGCGGTGTGATGTCTAAAACCATTCAAAAAGCAAAGGGTATGGATACAGTACTTCCAATGAAACAATTGATTGACTCGTTTTATGTGCAGGAAGGAAGATACCCCTCATCTCTTCAGGAACTCGTGGAGAAAAATTATGTAAAGGAAATTCCTGCTGCGCCAAAAGGATATAGTTATTCCTATGACCCATCCAATGGAAAAATAACACTGCGTCAGGAAAACTAATCAAGATTTTTCAAAATTCTTATTGCTGTAATGTTCACCAGTTTACCACCTGCATACCACTCAATAGTCCACATACCCGCGCCACAGGCATTTACAAGGTCTTTCGCTTCGTATTCCTGGCACCAGATGGTGGTTTTTGCAGTTTGTTTGAGTGATTTCTGTTTATAAATTGATCCATCAGGACCAATCAATTTAAACGCCAGTTCAGTGCCAGGTTTCTGATGAAAGTAACCGACAAATGATATGTGTTCACATTCTCTAAAATCATCCTTAATTCCTTCCCATTCACCATCATCAATTTTTCCGTTCTGATTTCTATCCACACACCAGTTGCATACAAAAAAATCCGGGTGAGAAGGCGGAATGTCAGTTTGCAGGATAGCACAGCCACTGGCAACCAGTATTGATACGGCTATCACCAGCCGTAACATACACCTCCTTTAGCCAGAAGCTTCTGTTCTGTCAATCTGATTTTTTCTGAAATATTCCTTCAAGCCACTGCTTTGCAAGGTCTTTTGCGCCAAGAGCAAAGGTAAGAGCAAGACCAAAGCATACTGAAGCGAGCACAATGATAAATACACTTGCAATGAACTCAGCGGCAATATTGAATTCCTGAATCGCAATGACGACACCAAACACAACAATCGCAATCTGGGTAATTCTTGCAAGGAATTCTGCTTCCTTGATACCTGCATTTGATGCTGCTGTGAAAACAATGCCCCTGAACAATTTCCCTGCGAACAAACTCACTATAAAAATCACCAATCCGATAATGAATCGTGGAATAAAACCAATGATTGAATCAATAACTGAGGGTGGCAAACTCAGACCTGCAACATTCACAGCCAGGAAAATCACAACCAGTATCACAATCCAGTAAACCGCAATACCTATCAGTTCAGATACTGTTTTTTCTATTTTACCCTTGTCAAGAAACGTTTTTAAACCAGAATCTTCAGCAAATTTATCAAGATTGATTTTCTGTAATCCTTTTACCACAAGCACATATATCAATTTTGCAACAAGCCATCCAACCACAAATGTCAAGACCGCAGCGAGCAACTTTGCCAGTCCGAGCCAGAAACTGGCTGACACCTGCTTCAACGGCTCAAATACGCTTCCTTCTGCTCCCATAATCCCTCCGTGTTAGGGGTTTATTATTTATATTTTATTGCAGTATTAAAAAAAATCAAATATTTCCCCTTGAATTACAGACGATTATCTGTTTCCCTGATTTCAATCCTGTATCTTGGATGATGTTTCTCATATAATTCTTTCAATCTCTGAATGGTGATATGTGTATAAATTTGCGTTGTTGCAATGTCGCTATGACCGAGCATTTCCTGAACAGTCCTCAAATCTGCACCCCTGTCAAGTAAATGGGTCGCAAAACTGTGCCTGAATGTGTGCGGTGTTATTTTCTTTATAATACCTGCCTTTTTCGCATATTTTTTTACTATCCTTTCAACAGACCTCGTTGTCAGAACCTTTCCTTTTTTGTTGAGAAATACAAAATCAGAGCGAAATCCACTGCGTTTTTTGAGATAGTCAAATAGATAATTCAATGCATAGGAACCAACAGGAACAATTCGTTCTTTGCTTCCTTTTCCTTTTACTTTTACTGTCCCTTCCAGAATGTTGATGTCATGAATTTTAAGGGAAACAAGCTCGCCAACTCGAAGACCTGACGAATAAAGAAGTTCCATCATCGCTCTATCTCTTAACCCCTGCTGGTCTGTACCATTTGCTGCATCAAGGATTTTTTCAACCTCTTCATAAGTCAAAAATGATGGTAATCTTTCAGGCAATTTTGGTGAAGAAATGAGCAGGGCTGGATTTTTTTTCACATATCCGCGTCTGACCAGAAAATTAAAAAAAGATTTGATCGCAGCGATTTTTCTTCCACTGCTTCTCGGATTATACTGCCTGTTCTTCAAATAAAAAAGAAAATTTCTCAGTACTTCAAGGTCAATGGCATCAAGATTCTGTCCTGCAAAAGAAATGAATTGCTCAAGGTCTGCTCTGTATGCTGAAACAGTATGCTGTGAATAATTCTTTTGATATGAGATGTAACGGATAAATTCGTTTAAAAGTTTTGCGGCATTTTTTTTGTTATCAGGCATTTCAATCGATTTTACCCTTGGTGGAAGAAATCTGCCTGCCTTCAATTCTCACTGCATGTTTCATAGCAAGACCTAAACCCTTAAAAGCAGCCTCGCATATATGATGAATGTTTTCGCCTGAAAAAAGTCGCAGATGAAGATTGATACAGGCATGATTTGAAAACGCCCTCATAAATTCCTGCAAATTTTCAATGTTAGAAAAACCAGTTTTGTTTCTCACCACTGGAATAGCAAAACCAAGAAATGGCCTTCCGGAAATATCAATTGCCACCTGAATCAAACTTTCATCCATCGGAATAATAGTAAATCCAAACCTGTTTATTCCCCTGCGGTCGCCAAGCGCCTGTTTGAATGCTTCTCCAAGACAGATACCAATGTCTTCAACAAGATGATGGTCATCAACATGAATATCTCCCTCTGCTTTCAACTTGATGTCAAATCCACCGAAAAATGAAAACAGAGTCAGCATATGACACCAGAAACCAGACGGACAACTAATATCTGCCTTACCCTTTCCATCAACAACAACAGTAAGATCAACTGATGTTTCTTTCGTCTTACGCAATATGTGTGCCTGCCGTTTCCTGTTCTTTTCAGTCATTAATCCACCCTGTAAACAGATATTCTGTTTTTCCCGTTTTCTTTTGAAACAAAAAGAGCCCTGTCAGCGCTCTTCACAACTTCTTCCCAGGTATCTCCGTGTTCAGGATAGGACGCTATTCCAAAACTCATCGTGATGAAAACGCTATTCTCCTGGTCGAGGCAAAACTGGTGAGCAACAATTTCAGATTTTATTCTTTCTGCCACCTTATATGCTTCAAGGCTATCAGAAAAAGGAAGCAGATATATGAATTCATCCCCGCCAAACCTGCAGATAATATCTGATTCCCTCAACAATCCGCGAACAAAAGTGCCAAATTGAGCGAGTAAAGTGTCTGTCAGGGGATGTCCAAATTTGTCCACGTAATTTTTAAAATTGTCAAGGGCAGAAATGAGCACAGAAATCGGAAAATGATTTCTTTTTGCCTTGGCAAATTCCTCCTTTATTCTCTGCTGAAAATATCGCTTGTTATAAAGACCCGTCAGAGAATCTGTAATGGACGCCAGTGTAATTTTCTGATGCAGCACCGCACTTTCAAAAATTGACGAAACCTGTTTTGAAAAAATTTCGACAGGATTTTTGACATACTCAAAAAAATCTCTGCCAGGCGAATCAAATGCAACAATGCCCGTTGCCAGTACACGATTTTCGTCGGCAAAAGGAACGATGGCAACTGTTGAAAAATCTTTCAAAGAATATTTTCCAATAATGTCCTCAATGCAAGCTTTTGTTTGAGAATCAATCACACCAGGGTAAAAAGTTCTGACATGATACACCTTTTCAGAACTTTTCCGAACCTGTTTTTTTTCTCCATGATTGAGCACAAACTCTTGATTGGTTGTAAACTTTTTCAACTCAGGATCATTGATAATAAAAATCGCTCTTTTTCCCTTGAAAATTTCGACAAGCATGTTCAGTACCTTCACTGAAATTTCTTCAATTTTCATGGTTGGCAGGGTCTCTATTTGAAAATCGTGGAAACTTTTCAGGTACAGATTGTAATCAAGAATCTTTTTGTAGTAGTATTCAACAAGGGTAAAAACAAGATAAAGCAAACCGCCACAAACCAGTATTAATATCCATGCTGAACGAAACAAACTCTTCAAGGAATTGAGCGGCTGAATGTATCCCGCATAAGAAAGAATCAAGAGAATAATCAAAACAATTGAAGAATACTTGCAGGCGATTAACAGTTTCTTCTCTTTTTCCATAAGAAATATATTACCTGAAACATGAAGTGAGGTCAATTAACGAGTAAGATATTTTTCAAGCATCTTCATCGTGTCTTCAGTGGCTCCCTTATTTTCCAGAATTACCTGATATCCGGATTCTCCCATTTTCTGGCACAATTCAGGACTGTTGAGCAAAAATTCGATTTTTTCAAATAATTCATCAAAAGAATTTACCTCAATCCCTGCCTGCGCCTTCTTTATTTTTTCCCATTCTTCTTCAAAATCCCAGTGAAATACACCATAAATCACAGGTTTTTTGAATGCAAGTGGTTCTATTGGATTCTGGCCTCCAGCAGGTACCAGAGAACCACCAATGAACACAATGTCAGCAATTCTATAAAACTCTGTCAGTACACCATATCTGTCGACAACTAACACCCTGCTTTTCTCACCCTTCAACTGGCTGAAACGATAAAACGGGATATCAAATTGTGTCAACAACTGATAAATGTTCGTTCTATCAAGAGCCCTGGGAGCGATAACCAGATTGATATTCTGATATTTATTCAACAGTTTTTTGCATATACCACCCAGTTGCTTTTCTTCTCCTTTATGAATGGAACCAAACACAATTGTTTTTCCAATTGTTTTATAAACACTATCCTGTTGAACAACATTGCTTAAGTTATATGCCTGGTCAAATTTCATGCTTTTTGCAATTGAAACCTTTTTACCATCTGCGCCAAGACAAATAATGCGCTCGGCGTCCTTCTGACTTCTCATGATAAAACAATCAACCATATCAAGAATTATTTTTGTAAAAAACCTGAACCTGGAATATCCCCTGAATGATTTTTCAGAAATTCTGCCGTTCAAAATAATGATTGGAATATTTTGTCGTTTTAACTGGTAAAACAGGTTGTACCAGATTTCTGTTTCCATTGATATAAAAAGAAATGGCTTCACTTTTTTCACTGCCTGATGTATAATAAAAGAAAAATCAAAAGGAAGAAAAATTTTTACTACATGTGCTGGTAGTTTCTCCTCTGCAATCATTCTACCTGTTCTGCTTACACACGAAATAACAAGCTGTTTGTCCTTAAACCTGTTTAGTATTTCATAAATCAGGGGTAAACTTGCAAGCAACTCTCCAATTGAAACCGTGTGCATCCAGATGTTTCTTTTTCCCTTTAATTTTGAAACAACTGCAGGGTCATAAACCCCAAACCTTTCAAAAAAATCGTGAAAAACCTCATCCCTTCCAAACAGTCGTTTTCCAAAAATCGGCAGTGAAAGCAACAGTCCAATTCCATAAACTGTGTCATAGAAAATGCGAGTGATATGTCGCATGTTATTATTCAAAAAGCAAACTGGATGGAAACAGATTATTTCTTCCCATTAAACCATTTGAATCAAATGTCTTTTTAATCCTTACCATTTCTTTAATGCCATTGTCAGTGTACATCATTCTCAGATATGGATACTTAATCTTACCAATTCCATGCTCAGCAGCAATAGTACCTCCAAGAGATAGGGCTTTTTCCACACAACTTAGATAAATCTGTTTTGCCAGTGCTTTTTCTCTATCGTCAACAGGAAAAAGGTTAAAATGAAGATGGTTTTCACCGATATGACCGAATAACACTGTTCGAATACCTGAACACTCTGAAAATTCCCTGTAAAAACCTACAAGTTCTCTGAAGTTTTTTTCTGGAACCGCAATGTCAAGAGAAATTTTTGTAATTCCCAGTTTTCTAAAATAAGCATTGATATTTTCAGGTAATCTATGTCTGAAGTCGATCATTCTCTGATAACTTTTCGGGTCGCTTCCCACCCACACATCTTTTGCCTGATATTTTTCAGAAAGTTGTAACCATTGTTCCATCAGTTCAATATTGTCAGTACTTTCCACATAAAAAGCGCAGGTGTCAGAGGGTATCTCTGGGAAGTCCTGTTTCAGAAAAAAAAGACTTGCCTGGTCAAAAAACTCCAGATTATACATATCCTTGATAAAACTGGTTTTCACTTCTGAAAGAAATTCAAACATCCTGCTTTCACCTGGCAGAAAGAAAATCATGATAAATCTCTCTGGCAATTTATCTATCAGCATTACCTCAACCTGTGTGATAACTCCAAGAGTGCCCTCTGCCCCAATAATCAAATCAATGAGATCCATGTTCGGCGCTGAATAATAACCGGCAGAACATTTAATCGGTGGCGTCACATAAGAAGGGATTTGTACATTCAAAAAATCTGTTTTTATTTCTCCTTTTTCGTTTGCAAAAAATTTTCCCCTTGGTATCTCAACGAGTTTACCACTACCGGTTACCATTCTAATTTTCAGTACATATTTTCGCGTTGAACCAAACCTGAAACTATATTCGCCAGAAGCATTTGTAGACACATTTCCGCCAATGAATGCATTTCTCTCAGTGGGAAAAGGAGGATAGAATTTGCTGATGCTATCGGCTTCAACGAGAAAGTTATTCACAATAACTCCTGCATCAAGTATTGCCCTGTCTTTATTAATATCAATAATTCTGTTGAGTTTTTCTACAGAAATTACTGAACCTTCTACTGGAATCCTGCCGCCAACAGTACCTGTACCACCTCCGGAAACTGTCAACGGAATTTTTTTTGCGTTTGCCGTCTGAACAATTTCAATCACTTCCTGTTCATTTTCAACAATATAAACACTGTCACAATTACCGCCTGAGAAATTTGAGGAATCCTCAAGGTAACTCAAAATTTCATCACGATTCTCCTTAACAATCATCCCCTATCTCCTTTCCTCTAAAACCCACGATAATAATCTTGTGTTCATTGGCAATCTGAATTGTTTCCTCCTGTTTAAGCATAATGGTTTTACCTGCTTCAAGTGCAATAACTCTTCCACCAGAATGACCAAGCGTTTCTATCGTTTCAGGACCTATTGTCGGTAGATCAAACCTGTCGCTCTGTTCAGTTTTTATCACTTTTACCACGACAAAATCCCTGCAAAATTCGCCTGCCCTTGCAATCATCCTGTCTGTTCCTTCAATTCCTTCAACGGCAATCACCATGCCATTTTTTATTGCAACTGCCTGACCGATACCAAGAGCAGCAACAGATTTTGCAATGTTCCAGCCCATTAGTATATCGTTCCATTGAAAACTATCAGGTTTTGTGTTCGTATAGATTTTTTCCTCCACAAGATAACGTTTGAACACTTCTGTCAATGGCAAAATTTCTATACCCCTTTCAGTCAGAAATTCAGAAAGTTTTTTCAATATATTGTCAGGACTTAAATTACCTGTTGTACTTAAAAATTTTGCGCCTGACATTGCGATTCTTTTTGTAAAAATATCTGATGCTTCTATTTTCCCTGCAAAAACAACCTTTTTGATGTTCTTTTCCTTGAGTACCCTCACAAAACTTTCAATGTCTCCAAATTCAAGAACAATTTCATCTGAATATTCAGGAAAACTCTTTTCAGTAAAACTAATCACTACTGGATTGTATCCCATCGCCCTGATTTCATTGAAGGCGACAACAGAAAAATCCTTTTTTGAAGCAAAAAGACCTATCCTCTCGTTCACCACCACACCCCTGTTAATTGTTTAATTTTCGTACTGAACCGGGTCTTTCAAACCCGCATCAGCAAATGCTGCGAGCCGTATCTTGCAGGAATCACATTCTCCGCATGCTTTTTCAGTACCCCTGTAACATGACCAGGTAATGGAAAAATCCAGCCCCAGTTTGTTGCCAATTTTGATAATTTCTGATTTTTTCAGCGAAATCAGAGGCGTCCGTATAACAATTTTACCACCTTCAACGGATTTTTTCACACCAGTATTGACAACCTTTTGAAATGCTTCAATAAATTCAGGTCTGCAATCAGGATAACCCGAATAATCGATACTGTGAACCCCAATCACTATTGAATCTGCATCAATGGATTCTGCATAAGCAAGAGCCAGAGAAAGCATAATGATATTCCTGGCAGGAACATAACTTGGTGGAATGTTTGATATTTTTTCTGCTACATAATTTTTATCTATCAATGAAGAAGGAAGCCAGGAAAGGTCTATATCCAGAAATCTATGTTCTTTCACACCAAGAAACCGCCCAATTTTCCTTGCGCAAACAAGTTCTTTTCTGTGGATCTGACCGTAATTAACGCTCAATCCATAGATATCACTACCCTGTGCCTTTTCAAAAGCAGCAGCAACAAAACTATCAATTCCACCTGATATGAGAGCCACTGATTTCATTTTATTTCCAATAGTTTATGTTGTTGTAATCTTATAAACCAGTTTGGCATACCATTTTTTTTCATCTCATTGCAAATCATTCTGGCAATTTTCAAATTATTATTTACTGGTTGCAAAATCACTGGTTGAGAAATCTCTTTATCTATAAAAGCAAAATCTGCTCTGCGTGTAATAACATACTTAAATTCACTGGCAATATGTTTGAATCTTTCGTCATAGCCATTTTTCAAAATCTTTTTTGCCTGCAACTTGGGACTAACACAAATCCAGTCAGCAGGAATTTTTCTCCAGATAGTACCATTGGTTTCAACTGCCACAAAAAATTTTGCTTTTTTCAACATCCCAACAAGCATTGAAAAATCCTGAAGATATGGCTCCCCTCCAGTAATCACAACATTGGTAATACCTGGATATTTTTTAGCCAATCTCTTTACTGTCTTAACAATAGTTTCTTCTGTCATCTCATTTTTCTCTGTGAATGCCTGTGGTGTATCACAGAATTTGCACCTGAGATTACAGCCAGAAAATCTTATGAAAACCGCAGGAATTCCCTGCCTCCATCCTTCACCCTGTATTGAATTGAAGATCTCGCAGATTTCAAGCATCGTCAATACCAGCCATTCTCATACGCGGTATCATACATTGCTAAAATATTTTCAGGTGGGG
>Ga0209409_1002908_pt1 | contig 11901 bp, 10 predicted proteins | sample AD_JPNMR1_MetaG_FD_184424 | JGI IMG/M metagenome (GOLD analysis project Ga0209409, IMG submission 184424) | Active sludge microbial communities of municipal wastewater-treating anaerobic digesters from Japan - AD_JPNMR1_MetaG (SPAdes) (version 2) | ecosystem: Engineered > Bioreactor > Anaerobic...
CTCGCTCACCCTGCCGCGCGGCAGGGTGAGCGAGCGCTCGCCGAGCGCGCCCGTGACCACCAGCACGTCGGCGTCTCGGTCGTCGACGAAGCCGCCATGCTGCTGCGCGGCGGGCAGCGGCGCGTGCTTGCTGCGCGCCCAGGCGGCGCGTGAGGACACGCTGGCGGCGGGTGGCGCGGCGATGCTGGCGACGTCGCCGTTCGGCGCCGTCATCGGCGCGGCGGCCGTGGTCGGCGCGAAGGCCGAGGGGTCGGCCGGCGGCGGCGCCCCGGTGTCGAACTGGCTGCTGAGCGGCGCCGAGGACACGAAGGTGCGGCCGAAGTCGCTGGGTTCGGCGCTTGCCAGGCCCCGCGGCCAGTCCAGGCGGCTCAGCACCTCGACCACGCCCTGCATGTCCAGCGGGCGGCGCAGCACCGGCAGCTCGGTCGCCGGCGCGCCGGGCGAGCGGCCGGCCAGCACGATCAGCGCCAGCGGGTTGTCCTGGCGCAGGCGCTCGACCAGGGCATGGTCGTCGCCGTTGACGACGATCAGGTGGGCCTCGCGCGGTTCGAGCGCCGGCACCAGCTCTTCGCCCTGGTCCTGCCCCAGCGCGAACAGCGACTCCAGCAGAGTGCGTTCCGAAGGGGTCAGACCGATGAGGGCGTAGCTGTGGCGCATGGATGGCGATGAGGGGGCAGGCCGGCGACCGTCAGCGCGGCTGGCCCGTTTGCGCCATTGTGGTGCGCCGCCGGGCGCGTCGGCGCCATGCCGTCCGTCCCGTCGCCACCCGCGGCGGCGATAGCGTGATTGCTGCGCCCGGCTGTGGTGGCGGGGCCGCGGCGGTGTGACTTCTGCACGCCGTCGCGCGCGGTTCAGAAGGCTACCGCGCCGCCGTCCTTGCGCGGATCGCTGCCGGCGACGTAGTGCCCGCCCTGGCGCAGCACCAGCTGCGCGCCGCCGAAGGCGAACACGCCGTGGCCGGCCTCGACACTGACCTCGTGCCCGCGCGCGCGCAGCGCCTGCGCCACGGCGGGGTCGAGCGCCGGCTCCAGCGCCACGCCGCGCCCGCCGGTGACGCGCCAGCGCGGCGCGTCGGCGGCGGCCTGCGGGTTCTGGCCGTGGCGCAGCACGCGCAGCGCCATCTGCACATGGCCCTGGTGCTGCATCGGTCCGCCCATGACGCCGAAGGCCATCTGCGGCGTGCCGTCGGCGTGCATGGCAAAGGCCGGGATGATGGTGTGCGAGGGGCGCTTGCCGGGCCCCACCTGGTTGGCGTGGCCGGCCTGCGTGCTGAAGCCATGGCCGCGGTTCTGCAGGCTGATGCCGGTGCCCGGCACCACCACGCCGGAGCCAAAGCCCATGTAGTTGGACTGGATGAAGGACACCATCATCCCCTGGGCGTCGGCCGCCGCCAGGTACACCGTGCCGCCGCGCCGCGGCGTGCCGTAGACCGGGGCGCCGGCGCGCTGGCGGTCGATCAGCGCGGCGCGCTCGCGCAGGTACTCGCGCTCCAGCAGCCGCCCGGGCGCCAGCGCCATGTGGTCGATGTCGGCGTTGTAGTGATGGACATCGGCCAGCGCCAGTTTCATGGCCTCGATCTGCAGGTGCAGGCTGTCGGCGCTGTCCACTGGCTCGCCGCCCACGCCCAGCTCGTCCAGCATGCCCAGCGCCATCAGGGCGGCGATGCCCTGGCCGTTGGGCGGGATTTCGTGCACCACCGAATCGCCGAAGCGCTGCGACAGCGTGCCCACCCAGTCGGCCTGGTGCGCGCCCAGGTCGTCCTCGGTCATGGCGCCGCCGCAGGCCCGCGCATGGGCGGCCATGCGCGCGGCCAACGCGCCACGGTAGAACGACTCGCCCTCGGTGGCGACGATGTCCTCCAGCGTGCCGGCATGGGCCTCGCTGCGGAACAGCTCGCCCGCCCGCGGCGGCCGGCCGTCGGGCAGGAAGCACTCGGCAAAGCCCGGCTGCGTGCCCAGGCGCTCGGCGCCCAGCGTCCACAGGGTGGCGATGGTGGGCGAGACCGGGAAGCCGTGGCGCGCGTAGTCGATCGCCGGCTGCGCCAGCTGCGCCAGCGGCAGCCGGCCAAAGCGCCGCCACAGCGCGATCCAGCCCGACACGGCGCCCGGCACGGTGACGGCGTTCCAGCCCTTGTCGGGCAGGCCGCCCAGGCGGGCGAAGTAGTCCGGCGTCCAGCCGGCGGGGGCGCGGCCCGAGGCGTTTAGCCCGTGCAGCGCCTGACCGTCCCAGACGATGGCGAAGGCGTCGCTGCCGATGCCGCAGCCGCTGGGCTCAACCACCGTCAGCGCCATGGCGGCGGCCAGCGCGGCATCGACCGCGTTGCCGCCGGCCAGCAGCATGCGCAGCCCGGCCTGCGCCGCCAGCGGCTGCGAGGTGCTGACCACCTGGCGCCCCAGCACCGGCGAGCGGCGCGAGGCGTAGGGCAGGGTCCAGTCGTGGATGCCGGTCATGGGTGGCTCCTTGGTGTCGGGTTGTGCGATCTGAGTCAAATCGGTCCCTGGCGCCAGCCTGGCGAGCGCCGGCAGCTATGAATTAACTAGCATTCAGGGCCTCGTCCAGCAGCTCGATCCAGTGCCGCACCGGCAGCTCGGTGCCGGCCTGCAGGTGGGTGATGCAGCCGATGTTGGCCGACAGGATGGCCGCCGGGTGCTCGGCCGCGCGCTCACCCAGCAGGTGGCCCAGCTTGCGCTCGCGCAGCTGCAGCGACAGCTCGGCTTGCAGCACCGAATAGGTGCCGGCCGAGCCGCAGCACAGGTGCGCCTCCTGTGCCGCCGGGCGCAGCTTGAAGCCCAGCTCGCCCAGGTGCTGCTCGACGCCGCCGCGCAGCTGCTGGCCATGCTGCAGCGAGCACGGCGCGTGCCAGGCCAGCACCTCGGCCGGCGGGCGCACGCGGCCGCGCAGCGCCGCCACCAGCTCGGGCAGCAGTTCGCTGACGTCGCGCGCCATGGCCGACACGCGCGCGGCGCGCTCGGCGTGGCGCGGCTCGTGGCGCAGCAGGTGGCCGTAGTCCTTGACCATGGCGCCGCAGCCCGAGGCGTTGATGACGATGGCCTCGACGGTGCCGCGCTCGATGTGCGGCCACCAGGCGTCGACGTTGGCGCGCATCTGCGCCAGCCCGCCGGCGCCGTCGGCCAGGTGGTACTTGACGGCGCCGCAGCAGCCCTGGCCGCGCGCCAGCACGCATTCGATGCCGGCGGCGTCCAGCACGCGCGCGGTGGCGGCGTTGATGCCCGGCGCCATCGACGGCTGCACGCAGCCTTCCAGCAGCAGCACCTTGCGCGCCTGCGCGCGCCGCGGCCAGGCGCCGGCGGGGCGACGTTCGGGCACCTTGGCGCGCAGCGTGGCCGGCAGCAGCCCGCGCACCGCCTGGCCCAGCCGCATGGCGGGGCCGAACAGCGGCGAGCCGAGGCCCCGGCGCAGCAGCGCCCGCGTGCGCGCCTCGGCCGGCGGGCGCGCCACCCGGGCCTCCACCACCTGGCGGCCGATGTCGATCAGGTGGCCGTACTGCACGCCGCTGGGGCAGGTGGTTTCGCAGTTCAGGCAGGTCAGGCAGCGGTCCAGGTGCAGCTGCGTCTCGCGCGTGGGCGCGTGGCCTTCCAGCACCTGCTTGATCAGGTAGATGCGCCCGCGCGGGCTGTCGCGCTCGTCGCCCAGCAGCAGGTAAGTCGGGCAGGTGGCGGTGCAAAAGCCGCAGTGCACGCACTTGCGCAGGATGGCCTCGGCCTCGCGGCCGAGCTCGGTGCCTTGGTATTCGGGGGCCAGAGCGGTCTGCATCAGAAATCCGGGGTCAGGCGGCCGGGGCAGAAGATGCCGGCCGGGTCGAACTCGCGCTTGAGCGCCTGGTGGATGCGCGCCAGCGGCGGCGTCAGCGGGGTGAACACGGGCGTGACGCCGTCGCCGCCCCGAAACAGCGTGGCGTGGCCGCCAGCGCGCGCGGCCGCCTCGCGCACGCGCGGCGCCGCGTCCGGCGGCAGGCGCAGCCAGCGCTGGGCGCCATGCCACTCGATAAGCGTCGGTCCCAGGTTGAGCGGCGTCGCCGTGTCGGGCACCGACACGCGCCACAGCGCCTCGCCCGGCGCCAGGCGGAAGAACGGCAGCGTCTGGTCGCGCAGGCTGTCCCACTGGCGCGGGGCGCGCTGCGCCTCCAGCAGCTGGCCGCCCATCAACTTGCAGGCGCTGGCCACCGCCGCGTGGGCGCCGCGCAGGCGCACCAGCAGCTGGCCGTCGGCCCAGGCGCTGGCATTGAGCGGCAGCGGCTGGCCACCCCAGCGGTTGAGCTGCTGGCGCGCGCTGGTTTCCGACAGTTCGAAGCCCAGCGTGGCCTCGGCCGGCGCCACCGGCAGCACCTTCAGGCTGAGCTGGGTGATCACGCCCAGCGTGCCCAGCGCGCCGGCCAGCAGGCGGCTGATGTCGTAGCCGGCCACGTTCTTCATCACCTGGCCGCCGAAGTTCAGCAGCTCGCCCCTGCCGTTGAGCAGCTGCGCGCCCAGCACGAAGTCGCGCGCCGCGCCCACGCTGGCGCGCGCCGGGCCCGACAGTCCGGCCGCCACCGCGCCGCCCACGGTGGCGGCGACGCCGAAGCGCGGCGGCTCGAAGGGCAGGTACTGGCCGGACTCGGCCAGCAGCGCCTCCAGCTCGCGCAGGCGGGTGCCGGCGCGCACGGTGACCACCAGCTCGGTCGGCTCGTAGGCCAGCACGCCGGTCAGCGGGCGCACGTCCAGCAGCTCGCCGTGCAGCTGCTGGCCATAAAAGTCCTTGGTGCCGCCGCCGCGAATGCGCAGCGGGCGGCCGCGGGCGGCGGCCTGGGTGATCTTCGCGGCCAGCGACTGCAATGCGGCATCCATGGCGCGATGGTAGCCGCAGCGCGCGCCGGCGTGGCGCGGGCGGGCGCCGTGCCGGGCCGCAAAAAAAGCCCGCCGGGCTGGCGGGCTGTGAGGACCCTGGAGGCGCGGCCGGTTTCAGCGGCTGTAGGCGCTCTCGCCGTGGCTGCTGATGTCCAGGCCCTGGCGCTCGTCTTCCTCGCTCACGCGCAGGCCCAGGGCCAGGTCGGCGATCTTGAAGGCGATGAAGGAAACCACGGCCGACCAGACGATGGTGAACAGCACGCTCTTGAGCTGCACCCACAGCTGCGTGCCCAGGCTGAAGCTGTCGGGCGTCAGGCCGCCGGTGCCGCCCAGGCCGGGCGCGGCGAACACGCCGGTCAGCAGGGCGCCGACGATGCCGCACACGCCGTGCACGCCGAACACGTCGAAGGCGTCGTCCACCCGCAGCAGGCGCTTGAGGCCGCTGACGCCCCACAGGCCGCACACGCCGGCGATGGCGCCCATGACGATGGCGCCCATCGGGCCGACGAAGCCGGCCGCCGGCGTCACCGCCACCAGCCCGGCCACCGCGCCCGAGGCCGCGCCCAGCATCGAGGCCTTGCCCTTGTGCAGCGCCTCGACGGCGCTCCAGCTCAGCGTGGCCGCCGCCGTGGCCAGCACGGTGTTGAGGAAGGCCAGGCCGGCGATGGCGTTGGCGGCGCCGGCCGAGCCGGCGTTGAAGCCGAACCAGCCCACCCACAGCAGCGAGGCGCCCACCATGGTCAGCGTCAGGCTGTGCGGGGCCAGCGACTCGCGGCCGAAGCCGATGCGCTGGCCCACCAGCCAGGCGCCCACCAGGCCGGCCACGCCGGCGTTGATGTGCACCACGGTGCCGCCGGCGAAGTCCAGCGCGCCGTCGGCCGCCAGCAGGCCGCCGCCCCACACGATGTGCGCCATCGGCACGTAGCTGAAGCTGAACCACAGCACGGCGAACAGCAGCACGGCCGAGAAGCGCGCGCGCTCGGCGAAGGCGCCGACGATCAGCGCCACGGTGATGGCGGCGAAGGTGCCCTGGAAGGCCAGGAACACGTATTCGGGAATGGTGGCGAGGGCGCCGAAGGTGTCGGGCGTGACGCCCTTCAGGAACAGCTTGTCGAAACCGCCGAAGAACCGGCCCTCGCCGCTGAAGGCCAGGCTGTAGCCGTACAGCGCCCACAGCAGGCTGATCAGGGCGAAGATGACGAACACCTGCACCAGCACGCTCAGCATGTTCTTGGCGCGGCCCAGGCCGCCGTAGAACAGGGCCAGGCCAGGGACGGTCATGAGGATCACCAGCAGGGTGGAGGTCAGCATCCAGGCGGTGTCGCCGGAGTCGATCCTGGGCGCCGGGGCGGCAGCGGCCGCGGCGGCCACCGCCGGTGCGGCGCTGGCGGCGGCGTCGGTGGCGGCCTGGGCCCAGGCGGCGCCCGGCAGGGCCAGCGCCAGCCCGCAGGCCAGGGCGAAGGGAGCGATGCGTTTTTTCATGGCGAAGTCCTGGCGACGTTTCAGAGTGCGTCGGCACCGGTCTCGCCGGTGCGGATGCGGATGACCTGCTCCAGCGCGGCGACGAAAATCTTGCCGTCGCCGATCTTGCCGGTGCGCGCGGCGCCCTCGATGGCTTCGATCACGCGCACGGCCAGTCCGTCGGCCACGGCGGTCTCGATCTTCACCTTGGGCAGGAAATCGACCACGTATTCGGCGCCGCGGTACAGCTCGGTGTGGCCCTTCTGGCGGCCGAAGCCCTTGACCTCGGTGACGGTGATGCCCTGCACGCCCAGCGCCGACAGCGCCTCGCGCACCTCCTCCAGCTTGAACGGCTTGATGATGGCGGTGATGAGTTTCATTGTGCTTCCAAATTAATAGCTACTGGCGCTTGCTGGACAAGCTTCAACAGCCGATTTCGATCAGAACGTGTACTTGAGGCCGAGCACCAGCGCGCCGCGGCCGGTGAAGCGCCCGGACGGCGTCACGTACAGCGCCTTGTCGGCGTTGGTGCCCACCACGGCGGCGCTGGCCACCAGGCCGTGGCCGAAGTCCTTGTTCAGCGTGATGGCGTAGTCGGTGTACGAAGAGGCGCTGTTGCGGCGCACCCACTGGCGCCCGACATGCGGCACCAGCGACCAGCCGTCGCCTAGCTCGACGTTGGCCGACAGGTCCAGATAGCCGCTGCCCTTGCTGTCCGCAAAGCCAAACAGGTTGGTGACGGCGTGCGAGTACTTGGCCGTGAACACGCCATAGGTGAGCGCGCCGTAGAGCTCGGTGGTGTCGGGGCTGACGGCCAGCCGGGCGCGCGGGTACTGGTAGCGCAGCAGGCCGACGTCGTAGCCGACGGGGCCGGCGCTGCCCTTGTAGCCGGCGTACAGGTCCAGCTCGGCCTCGGCGTCGCCGCCGCCGTCCCGGATCCAGCGGATCGAGCTCAGCCAGACGCCGGCGTACAGCCCGCTGGCGTGGCTGTAGTCGGCGCCCGCGCTGACGGCCGGCCGCAGCCGGCTTTGCGAGATGCCGCGGTAGCGGTAGTCGCTGGCCAGGCCCAGGTTGAAGCCGAGGCTGTGCGTGGGCGTGGCCGGCGCCGGCGTGCCGGCCTCCTGCGCCCAGGCGCCGGCGCTGCACGCGCACAGCAGGCCCAGGGCGATGCGGCGGGGGGTCAGGGGTGACAGGGTGGGGTGCATGTCCTCGCTCTCCAATAAAAAAACGACCTGACCCACACCAAGCAGGGAGCGTGCCAGCCCCTGCGACCGCTACATTTCAGGCCAGCGCCCCGGTGGCGGTGGCGGCCGCGGGGCGGCCTGCACCAAGCCGGTGCTTTTTTCCGTGTGGTGTGCCGCATGTCGGTGCACGCAGCCATTGGGGGGGAATGCCGCATGGGCCTGAGCCTGATCCAGAGCCGCACGCTGATGGGCCTGCACGCGCCCGCCGTCACCGTCGAGGTGCACCTGGCCAGCGGCCTGCCCAGCTTCACCCTGGTGGGGCTGGCCGACGTCGAGGTCAAGGAGGCGCGCGAGCGCGTGCGCAGCGCGCTGCTCAACAGCGGCCTGCAGTTCCCGCACAACCAGCGCATCACGGTCAACCTGGCGCCGGCCGACCTGCCCAAGGATTCGGGGCGCTTCGATTTGCCGATCGCGCTGGGGATCCTGGCGGCCAGCGGGCAGATCGACGGCGCGCAGCTGGCGGGCTGGGAATTCGCCGGCGAGCTGTCGCTGTCGGGCGAGCTGCGCCCGGTGCGCGGCGCGCTGGCGATGGCCGTGGCGCTGCGCCAGGCCGGCGTGCAGGCGCGGCTGGTGCTGCCGCCCGGCAGCGCCGGCGAGGCCGCGCTGGTGCCCGGCCAGGTGGTGTACCGCGCGCGCCACCTGCTGGACGTGGTGGCGCGCTTTCAGCCGCCGCACAGCCAGCCGCCGGCCCAGGATTCGGCCTTCGGCCCCGAGGAGGAGTCCGACGCCGGCTGGCTGCGCGTGCCCGAGCGGCCGCGCCCGCCCGAGCCGGCCTACCCCGACCTGGCCGACGTCAAGGGCCAGGCGGCGGCGCGGCGCGCGCTGGAGATCGCCGCCGCCGGCGGCCATTCGCTGCTGATGGTCGGCCCGCCCGGCACCGGCAAGACCCTGCTGGCACAGCGCTTTGCCGGCCTGCTGCCGCCCATGGGGGTGGACGAGGCGCTGCAAAGCGCCGCCATCGCCAGCCTGGACGGCAGCTTCCGGCTGGCGCACTGGGGCCGGCGGCCGACGCGCGCGCCGCACCATTCGGCCAGCGCGGTGGCGCTGGTGGGCGGCGGCTCGCCGCCGCGGCCGGGCGAGATCTCGCTGGCGCACCAGGGCGTGCTGTTCCTCGACGAGCTGCCGGAGTTTCCCCGCGCCGCGCTGGAGGCGCTGCGCGAGCCGCTGGAGTCGGGCCACATCACCATCAGCCGGGCGGCGCAGCGGGCCGAGTTTCCGGCGCGCTTTCAGCTCATCGCGGCCATGAACCCCTGCCCCTGCGGCTACCTGGGCTCGCGCCTGAAGGCCTGCCGCTGCACGCCCGACCAGGTGGCGCGCTACCAGGGACGGCTGTCGGGCCCGCTGCTGGACCGCATCGACCTGCTGGTGGAAGTGGCCGCCGTGCCGCCCGACGAACTGCTGAACGCCCCCGCCGGCGAACCGACCGCCGCCGTGCGCGCGCGCTGCATCGCCGCCCGCGAGCGCGCGCTGGCGCGCCAGGGCCAGCCCAACCAGGCGCTGCAGGGCCAGGCCATCGACAGCCAGGCGCGGCTGGACGAGGCCGCGCGCGCCTTCCTGCACACCGCCGCCAGCCGCCTGGGCTGGAGCGCGCGCGCCACCCACCGGGCGCTCAAGGTGGCGCGCACCATTGCCGACCTGGCCGGCAGCCAGGCGGTCGGCGTGGCCCACGTGGCCGAGGCGGTGCAGTACCGGCGGGCGCTGCGCGGCCAGGGGTGAGCGGGCCGGCCGATCGGGCCGAATATCCGCATCAAATCGGGCTCTTCTCCCGAAGGATGGTGATGGCCTGCGAGACAAGGCTTCGAATGGTCGCTTATTGGAAACCGCCAACATCCGAACGCAGAGGACGCAGAGATTTCGCAGAGGACGCAGAAAGCCAGAAGATCCATCGGTTTTCTTTGCGTCCTCTGCGTATGGCTGCTCATGTTTCTCATGCGTCGTGTCGCGGTGCGGCACTGATCAAGTACCTCGCCATCATTCTCGAGTAGAGCCTCAAATCGGCCTCTGGCGCGCGCCCGTCGTGCGCCGGCAGCTCACTTTTTTGCAGTCGATCCGGCAGCCTGTGGCGCACTGTTCGCCCCGCGCAGCTGCGCCTGCGCGCCCTCCAGCAGCAGCCGGTTGTCGTCCGACCACTGGCGGTACTCGCGCGGGAAGGCGGCGCGAAAGCGCGCCAGGTGCGCCAGCGCCAGCTCGTCGCGCCCCAGCAGGCTGGCGCTTTCGATCACGCGGGTGATGACGCGCGGCTCGGGCGAGTAGTGCAGCGTCTCCAGCGCTGCCGGCAGCAGCCAGGCGGCGTTGTCGCGTGTCGGCGGACGCGAGGTCACTTCGGCAAAACGCACCGCGTCGGCAAACAGCCAGGAGCGGCGGGCGAGGCCCATCGCGTCGTCCTGGTAGGCGGCGGCGCGCTGCTCGCGCGGCAGATACAGCTGGCTGATGCGGTGGTAGTCCCAGCCGGCGTAGGCGCTGCCCGCCAGCAGCAGCGCCGCCCCCGCGACGCGCCCCGGCGCCCGCCCGGCCGCCGGGGCGGCGCCGCGCCGCGTGGCCCACAGCAGCCACAGGCACAGCGCCACGGCGATCTGGAACGGCGCATACCACAGCGGGTACTCCACCAGGCTGTGCAGGCCGATGGCGGCCAGCACGCCCCAGGCCAGCTGACGCGCCGGCTGGCGCTCGGCCCAGGGCCGCGCGCGCCACACGGCCCAGGCCAGCGCGGCGCAGGCCAGCAGCGCCAGCGGCAGGCCCAGCTCCACCGCCAGCTGCAACGGCAGGTTGTGGGCGTTGTCCAGGATGTGGCAAAAGCGCGCGCCGTCGTACAGCGTCATGTAGTGCGCCCAGTCCAGCTCGCCCCAGCCCCAGCCGGCCCAGGGCCGCAGCGCGATCAGGTGCAGCACGTTGCGCCACAGGATCAGGCGGCTGCCGCAGGTGCCTTCGCCCTCGCGCAGGCGCTCGATCAGGTCGCGCCCGCCCTGGCCTTCACTGGCCTGCAGCGCCCACGGCAGCGCCAGCGCCGCCAGCGCGTACACCAGCCAGGCCGCCGCCAGCAGCGCGCCTGCTCGCCGCAACGACCCGCTGCCGCGCACCCACCACAGGCACAGCGCGCCCAGCAGCAGCAGCTCGACCGCGCCCACGCGCGATGCGGTGGCCGCCAGCGCCGTCAGCAGCGACACGCCCAGCGCTGCCGTCAGCCACACCGACAGCCGGCCGGCGCGCGCCTGCGCGGCCAGCGCCAGCAGCCCGATCACCAGCAGTGTGGCCAGCTGGTTGGGCTGGCGCAGGTTGCCGAAGGCCTGGCCGGTCTGCGCCTGGTTGACCCAGGGGAACAGCGGCGCTTCCAGGTTGAAGTACTGCAGCAGCGCGATCACGGCGCTGGCCAGCGCCGCCAGCAGCCAGCCGGCCCGCAGCGCGCGCGTGCCGGTGTCGACATCGGGCGGCCAGGCCAGCAGCAGCAGCGCCGCCACGCCCAGGCCCGCCAGGTAGGGCTGGGTGGCCGCCGTCGGGCCCGAGGTGAAGGGCCACAGCCAGGGCAGCGCCAGCAGCAGCACCAGCGCGGACGAGCGGAGGGCGGGCGGCACGGGGGGGTGAATCAGCCGCCGTCGGCCACGTAGCTGCCCGACTTGCCGCCGTGCTTTTGCAGCAGGCGCACGCCGGTGATGGTCATGCCGCGGTCGGCCGCCTTGCACATGTCGTAGATGGTCAGCAGCGCGACCTGGACCAGAGGGAAAAGCAAGACGCGATTAGCCCAATTTCCGCAGCTTTGCCAACGTGAGTTGTACAAAATTTAGACAAGCGCAAACTGACACCTGTCGGCGCTTATTCTACGTTCTTGGGCTGGCCGAGTTGGAGCCGGCCGAGTTGGAGCCGGCCGAGTTGGAGCGCTACTCCTTTTCCGAGCAGCGGCCAGAGCAGGATGCCGCCCACACTCTTAGGTTCCCGGCTCGCACTCAAGCAGGTTTTTGGTGGGTTTGAACCCGGATTAATAAGCATTGCTTGCCGTGGGAAAATCGGCAAAACTTGGCAATTAAAATTCAACGTCTGCATAGGAACGGCAATGGCAGAGCCTGATGGCGACATCCTGACCTTGGACGAGGTCGCGGCCTACCTGAAGGCGGGCAAGCGCACGATCTATCGGCTCGCAGCGAGCGGGGAGATCCCTGCGTTCAAGCTCGGCGGGACGTGGCGGTTCTCGCGCAGCGACATCGAAAGCTGGATCAAACAGCAATCGGCGGGCAGTCCCGAACGCGCCGCGAGCAAGGCATCGAACAAGGGGGATCGGAAGTAATGCTTGGACTGACGCTACGAGCAGAATTCCGGGGCAAACGCCTCAAGGGCACAGCCATCGAGCTGTCCAACGATCA
>Ga0209409_1002909_pt1 | contig 11892 bp, 10 predicted proteins | sample AD_JPNMR1_MetaG_FD_184424 | JGI IMG/M metagenome (GOLD analysis project Ga0209409, IMG submission 184424) | Active sludge microbial communities of municipal wastewater-treating anaerobic digesters from Japan - AD_JPNMR1_MetaG (SPAdes) (version 2) | ecosystem: Engineered > Bioreactor > Anaerobic...
GAGAGAGTGACAGTCAAGCAGGTCAGGAAAAATGAGCACATTGTTCTATACCGGGGGGGTGTAACAGAGCTACTGCGCTTAGGACGTAGCAGGGCGCAAGGCCATTTGGGCATTCTACCTGGTTTTGTTGGATTAGAGGGTATTTTTGGGTGGTTTGGGGGTTGTTTAGGGTAATTGTAGGGGTGTTTTTGGAGATTAGGGAGTGTTTTTGGACGATATGTAGGGTATTTTGGGTGATTGCTATTCTAAGTTAGCCAGTTTACTCTTGGCTATCTTATTAATTGAGATTAATGCCGATATGCATAGAAAAATTGGGGGAAGCAAAGCAAACTGATGATTCACTATTAGCGTATATAGCAGGGCGAGTGTGGTGTATACAAGCACGAAAGCCGCTAGTAGCACCAAGCCAAGTGTTTCGCTGAAAACCATGATATAGCCAACAATCAACGCTACTGTTAATAGCATCATAGATTGACTAAAATAACTTACACTAGCTAGTGAGGCAACAGTAGGAGTATACGCCATATATCCGATTACCAAATTGACCAACGTTAATACACGCAGTGCGTATTCCATGCTACCTCGCATTGTCTTAGCACTCCGTGTGGCTATTGCTGATAGTGCTAGCAGTCCTTCTAAAATAGCTATTGTACTTGTAAATACAATGCCATCTGTGACAGCCAAAGGGCTAACAACTACCATAGTAATAAATAATAGCACGAGTAGGGCATGTATGGCACGATATACTCGATGTTCTGAGAACGTAATATACAATAAGATTGCTATTACACCGAGTATTATTAGTTTGTACACTATACCATACCAACTTCCTAACTGCAACAGTGTGTAAGTAGTGCCTTGGTATCGTGTGACACCAAGTAATGTAGCTGCAGTGAGGAATAGATTCAAGAGGACACCAGTTAGTTTATTTACAACCATACATGCCCCATTGACTTACCGATTAAGGATTATTTTCAGTGTAGCAATAGCCAAGAACACGAGTATGAGAACATTCCATATAGTGAATGTTTGTATATTTGTAACTATAGTAACAATTGAGTATACAAGTATTGCGCTAACACCATATTTTGTAACAACAAAAATTAGATTACTTTTATTTCCTATCAGAGCACCATACGACAACAATAGCGCTACTAGCATAGCCTGTGCTGTTGAAGATGCGAATGGAGCTTGAACTAGCGGTGCTAATTGTCCATTAACATGTACAATAGGTATATATTTGAATAGCACGATTGCTACTGCTGTTACACTTAGCATATAAGCAGAAAAGTATATCTTAAATATCGTTTGCGGAGAATTCAAGAATAGATAGAGTCGTGTTAATGTATTTCTTAGGTTCAGTACAGCATCCTCATTAATTGTAGTTTCCCCCATCACAGCGCTAACCGCTTTCTCCATTTCTTCTTCAGTTTTTGCACTAGCCAACACATCCAAGTATTGTACTGTTTTTGAGATTTCTCGTCTTATGTAGTTTTCTAACGATGACACTATTATAGCTAATAACTGCAGAATACCCAACATATAATTATAATCTAGGTTTCTAACTGCAAAAGCCATTATAAATGCGCCACCAATTAGTATGATAGTAGCAATATTAAATAATGCTGACGCTATATGTGCGTTAGTAGGTGGAATACTTTTAATTTGTTTTACTGAAAGGAATAACCCCAATACTGCAGCAATATAAGCAACTAAGAACATTATACCAAACCACGTATCTTTTGGAAATCCAATTAGTGTTGTGTAATTACCGTTATATTTAGCCATTGGGTATAATCCGCCTAACAGCACAAACAAACTTGCGCAAAATACTGCGATTTTGTCCGCTAACAAATTAGCAATCATTTGTGTACCTCCTTATAATTGGTTTGTACACTCTCCCCACACTCTTTCCCATATTATAACACATTATAACACTATTATGAGGAGAATCAATACTGGAGGCGTTGAAGTACTACAGAAGCTGAGGGAACAATGGTTACTAATCTTCCAAACAAGTAATACACATTATAGTAGTATAAAGACGGGTTTTTAATGTACTCTTGTACCAACCTACCGGCACCAGAGACTCGTCCTTCAGCGATGCACTGTAATACAATCAAAAAGTATCCAGCTAGCAGTAACCATTGTTTATTTTGCATACCTTATTATACCAAATGTGAAGCATATTTATGACAAACATATGTGTTAGTGCTATAATATAGACAAGGAGGGCGATATGGCACGAAAGCTTGGAGAAATTCTTGTAGAAAAGAACTGGCTTTCTCAAGAACAATTAGATATTATTCTTAAACAACAGGAAGTTAGTGGTAAGCCATTAGGCCAATTATTATTGGATACTGGTAGTATTACTAGTGCTGATTTACGTAAAGTATATTCAGAACAAATGAGTGAGAAATACGCTAGTGTTATTACAAAACGCAATATTGTACTGATGACGGACGATATAGAGAACCTAGCGAATTTAATGTTGGACCACAAAACAGGTAAAAAAGCGTGGGAAGAATGGTTAGACGCACATAAAAAACAAGGGGTACTAAATAAACGGACCGAGCGAGCATTCACAGCATTATCGCAGTCATTAAAGAATTGCGAATCTGGGCAACCTGGGGCAGAATTTGTACCGTTGGTGATAACTGACAAAGAGTTATTTATCGCAGTAAAACCTTCTTCTTCCCTAGAGATTATATTTAATGATAATCTATTTAATTTCTATGATTTGTCTACATGTTCCATTGCTGTTTATGTTGTGACGGATGATGAATATAGTACGCTTGTTGATACATATCGTAATATTAGTGAATCAAAAGACGTTTATAACGCTGTAGTTAGTACATCTGACGCGATTGACCGTACTAAGAAAAGTGTTGAAATTTCTGCAGCTATGCGCGTTGACTTGCCAAGGCGTGGAATTGACCAAGAGGTGCGAGACGCGCGACAGCTTGCTTTTGCTATGTTAGCATATGTTCTGAATATGCCTAGCGTGACTGACTTACATCTGTTCAACACTAGTAATGGTGTGTATTTTGAATACAGAACGGACGGAGAGTTAGTAATTGAACAAGAACGAGGTTTTTCACCTGATATGGGTAAACAAGTAGCTAACGTAATTATGCAGCTATCGGGTATGAACTATACTAAGCGTGTTCCGCAAGATGGGCAGTTTGAAATTGACTTTAGGCCGACTAACGGGGCGCCATTGCATTATTTTGTACGTGTAGCTTCTGCACGGTCAGTACATTCTATAGACGCTGTAGATTTGTACCTTAGGTTTCTGTCCAGTAAGAATTTTGATACATCCTTAGAACAGCTAGGATATTTGCCATGGCAGGTAGATATGTTGCAGAAAGCTGTAGAAAAACCGTATGGTATTATACTAATTACAGGTCCTACCGGTTCTGGTAAATCTACCACACTGTATGCCATGATTTCGCATCTACTAAAGCGCGATGACAAACTCAACATACTGACAGTAGAAGACCCAGTAGAGTACAGGCTGGATGGTGTTAAACAGTATCAAATAGATGAAAAAGCTGCTAACGCTGCTGACCGCATTACATTCCCAGCTATGTTGCGAGCTGCAATGCGTATGGACCCTGATGTCATACTAATAGGAGAAATACGTGATAGAGAGACACTGGATATTGCACTGAATGCTGCATTAACTGGCCACTTAGTGTTTGCAACGTTACATGCCAATACCGCAGTACTTGCTATAGCGCGTGCTCTCAATATGGGTGCTCCACCTGACATATTAGCGTCTGTTATTAACGTAGTTATAGGCCAGAGATTACTGCGTAAGAAAGGACAAAAGGGCCGTCAAGCTGTAGCTGAGATATTGGATGTTAATTTTAATGTTAAGAGCGCAATTGCACAGAGAGCTGAAGAAATAGATTTGTATCGTGTTGCATGGCAAAATGGGTTCAAGACTATGGAAGAGGTAGCGCAAGAGTATATTAAACTTGGACTAATTGCACAAGATGAAGTAGAGCGCGTCATTGGCACAGAATATCGTCCATTGCGCGAACAGTTTATGCATGAATTTGCCGCACCGCCAACACAGCAACCAGTGCAGCCACAACCACAAGTACAACAACCAGTGCAACCACAACCGCAAGCACAACAACCCGCAATAGAACAAACAGAGCCACAAGTGCAACAGCCTATACAACAACCGGTGCAGCCACAACCGCAAGCACAACAACCCACAATAGAACAAACACAACCAAAACCAGCGCGACCGAAGCAAACAGAAGATGATGACCCATTTTCATTCTGATGGAGGTGTGATGTGGGAATAGTTGTAATAGAACCTTTCATGATAAATGACGTGATTGATACTACAACAGACAGGTTTATTTATGAAACAACACTGATACAAGATAATGTTGTAATGCGGTTCTACATAGGTATTAATACTGGTTCTACAATGACAATCTTCATTCAGGATGGAGGTGTATTCTATGGGAGTCCTCAATAACAGGCAAATTGCGAATACGGTACTAGGTAAATACATTGAATATGCTACAACAAATTATCCCAAATACACGGATTTGCATATTACTGCTGGTAAAACACCAACGCTGCGTGTAAATGGAACGCTCTTAGAAACCCCCTTTGGAGTTATTAAGGATGTAGATATAGCTGCGCTTTTAACTATACTTATTACAAAAGAACAAAAAGATAGATTAGACGATGCCAAAAACCTCGATTTTTCGTTCTCTTGTGAATTTGGTAGATTTAGGGGGAATATCTATGTGCAGCGCGGGAGTTATTCTATAGCTCTACGTAAATTAAGTGACTATATACCCACTATTGAAGAACTTGGATTACCCAATATTGTATATGACATGATTAACAAAAAACGTGGCCTTGTGCTGGTAACAGGCCCTACAGGTTCTGGTAAATCAACTACACTAGCGGCAATGATTAATCATATTGTCAATGCTAAGCCAGTAAAAATTATAACCGTAGAAGACCCTATAGAATACTTGTTTCGGCACAATTTAGGTATAGTGGACCAGCGAGAAGTTGGCACTGATGTTAATTCATTCGCTGATGCTCTTAAATACGCACTACGTGAAGACCCAGATATAGTAATGGTAGGTGAAATGCGAGACTTAGAGAGTATAACTACTACACTCACATTAGCTGAAACTGGACATTTAGTGCTTGCTACGTTGCATACAAAATCAGCAGCAGAGTCATTAGACAGGATTATTGATGTATTCCCTGATGACCAACAAAAACAGATTAGGTTGCAGCTATCTATGTTCACTGAGGGTATTATTTCACAAAGGCTGTTACCTAGGGCAGATGGTAACGGGGTTGTGCTATGTTACGAAATTATGTTGAGCACTACTGGTATTCGTAGTGCGATTAGAGAAGGTAAAACGCATCAGATACCTAACAGTATTTATCTTGGTTCAAGCGTTGGGATGGTGACTTTTGACCAAACTCTACTCAAGTTGTACAAAGATGGATTAGTTACACTTGATACTGCGTTGGAATACGCAGTAGACCCAGAATTTATTAGGAGGTCGACACAATGAAGATATTTTTAATCTCTGGTAAAGCTGGTAGTGGTAAAAGCACATTTGCAGGTTTTTGTAAAGAGCATTTTTCTAACACACAAGTTATGCCTATTGCCAGTTCAATCAAAAGCATAGCGCGAGAAATGGGCTGGGATGGCAATAAAGATGCCAAAGGACGTAAGTTATTGATTGAGTTGGGCAAAATAGGTCGTGATTATGACCCTGATATGTGGATTAGAAAACTTGTAGATAATATAGACACTAGATGTGGTTTGGTTTGCGTCGATGATTGGAGATTCAAGAATGAGTATGAATATATATACAATCATACCGATGCTGATATTGTTACAATACGTATAGTTCGTGATTATATAGACCCATATGCCGACCCCAACGACCCTAGTGAAAAAGACCTAGATGATTTCCATGGTTTTGACTATGTTATTTACAACAATAGTACACTCGATGTACTGCGTGAACGTGCTAAGCAAATATTGGTTAAGGAGGGGCTGTTGCGGGAGCGGGAACCATGACACATGAAGAATTGCGCCAACAATATCTACAACAATACAAAGAAGGTGACATAGAAGGGGCCATTGCTACAATTGATAGTCTGCAAGATGACCTAGATTTGTACGATGCCACGTTTTTCATTAGGTTGTTATTGCATTCCGAACAAAAAAAGGAAGCTAAACGTGTATACAACACATATGTTAAACCAACACTAATGCAAAGTAATGATTTTGAGACCTATTCTCGCAAAGAAGCTGTGGATATGCTCACTTACTTGTCTAATATGTCTTTTTACTTCAATGTATTTAACAAACCTAATGATTATATTAATGCTGCACTAGATTTGTTACAAAGAGTGGACTATAACGAGGATGTGCTGATTGTCGCTAATACACTGTACAATATCGGTGAATTACAATATTTGTTACAGAAGGTGGATATGTCTGTGGAGTATTTGTTAAGAGCTGAGGACTACATCTTAAATCATTTTAGTGATGAACTTGCAGACCAGCTGTACGATATATTAATTCGTATTTATACTAAGCTATCTCAAAATTATGAAAAGAATAATATTACTAAGTCATTGTTATACATAAGAAAAGCAAAAGATATATATATGTTGCACAAAAATGCTATCAGCCAAACGCACAAACTCATGTATTTATGGCAAGATGCCAAGTTGACAATAGAAAAATACGGATTTAATAAAGTATCACATGCAGTACAGGATATAATAGACGAGTTACAAAATACATCTTCTAGTTACATAAAGAAGTTGATTTTAGAGTACATATACTACACATATATTACATTGGGGTTACAAGACCTTGCTACAGTTGTATTTTCACAATTGCAGTTAGATGAGAATGACCCTTGGTGGAGTATATTTGCAGTAGATGCCCTATTCATGAATGATGATGTCGAATGGGACCGACTATTGTATATCGTTGCTATTACTGTACACAATAGAAATGTGACAGATATGTTCAAACAAAGGCTGCTAGAGTTGTTTTCTCGGTTTGGGATTGACAAATACATAGTAGCGTACAAGCTGACAGAATACAGCGACTTACGTATTACACAGCGCACAAACTTGGTGGATATAAAAACGGATATAGATACGTTTTTTGATAGTCTTTATAAAATACCTACTCTCGATGATTACTATTTGCTTTTGCAAATGTTATTCCAAGGTACAGTATCTACATCGGAAATCAAGAAAACCATTTATAGCTTGTTATTCAGGAACAATGTAGGCAATATAGAGTTACGTAAGATAGGGTTTTTAGTGCAATCCAAAATGCTGGGAGATAGCACTAATGAAATAAACATAATTATTGGTGAATTGCTGCTGATGTACATAAATGATGTTATTGGTGAACGAGTGTTTGATACAACTGATGACCAATATGTGTTATCACAGTATAATATAGTTAAAGAGATACTTTTCACTCCACGTAATATTCGTGAGTTTGATGATATTATTGCGTACATCTACAATATACTAGAAACTATCGGGTTTTTATACTGTTTTGAAATTACCCCTACGGTTCCTAATGCTAAGCAATACGTGGGTGGCAATAAGTATTTGATGCAGTACGAAACACTTAGTAAGAAGATAATTGTTGATGATATAAGTAGATTCAATATATATATCAAAGTCCCACATGATGCAAATCAACAACAAACATCATTTGCACTATTGGAACAATTCTATGTATATTTGTTACGAGAAACAGTAAGCAAAGCGTTCTTCAATGTATATGGTAGTTTTGATGGGCTAACTGGTGTTTACAATAATGCTAGTGGTCGCGATATTATAGAACGCTTATTGTACAGCAAGTTATCCGACAGAGAAGGCCATTCATGTATAACATTAGTATTTATTGACATAGACCATTTCAAGCAACTCAATGACACTTATGGACATGATACGGGAGACAAACTATTGATTGAACTTGCACAAAAATTTGTGTCTATATTACGTAAAACTGACTATGTAATACGCTGGGGCGGGGACGAGTTTGTGCTGCTGTTGGTCAATGATGAAGCACACAAAATCAAGTCTAATAGACAAGTAGAGAACATAGTGAATAGGATAAGACATGTTATCAAACAGGATAACAATATACTGCTGCGTAATCTAGAATTTTCTTACGGATACATATTAGACAAACAAGTAGATAAATATCTTGATGATGCTATAACAAGATACAAAGACCAAAAACGTGTAGTAGAAGATACATTGCGTTACATCATAGAATATGCAGATATGCGCATGTACAAACACAAGAGAAGGAGGAGAAAACATGGATGAATATCTATTTAACAGTATAATTAATGATTTGCTTAGCATGAATGGGCTTGGAGAAATAGGAATATCTTATATCCATATGATTAATAACACACGTCAGCAGTATAGTGCAACTATTACAAGGAATAAACGAGTACTGTCGTTTATTGACATGAATAGATTGCAACATACTACAGCATTTATATACAATTCATTTAGGTACAGTTTAAGTCCGGGGCTTGTGACAATTAATTTGTATTTCTCTAGTGAAAAATCGTTGATTAATCACCGAACGCGACTCTATAATGTAATAACAAGGGATATTAAGAATGTAACAGATATTATAGACACAACTGTTGAAACAACGCTAGATGTGTTAATTAAGAGTATTGAGCTAAAAGACCAGCATACAGCTAATCACTCCCTTGGAGTTGCATCATTAGGGCGTGATTTCGCTGAATGGATGTTAGCTAATGATTCACTTACTATACTGTCTGCTTATGATCCGTTATGGAAAATAGTATTAGGTAACAGTAGGTTTGTAGAAGTAGTTTATATTATGGGGCTATTACATGACATTGGTAAATTAGGGATACCAGAATATATATTAGATAAACCAGGAGCACTTAACAAGGATGAGTTTAGGATAATTAGGCAACACCCAATTTATTCCAAAGAAATTGTTCTTAAAAATCCAATATTCTCTGAGTTGGCGGCAGATATTGGTGCGCATCACGAAAACTGGAATGGCACTGGGTATCCTGATGGTTTGACAAGAACTGTGATACCATTAGGAGGTCGATTGTTGGCGATAATCGATAGATTTGATGCTATTATGCGCCCACGTATATATAAGCGCGCTGCAAGCGTAGAAAATGCATTGCACATACTGAATTTAGATATAGAGACATTTAATGGTGATGACAATACGGTGCTAGACCCGTATATCGGCATTGAGTTTATGCGATATGTTATGTTAGATTCTCCATATTTCGCTAAACAGCGCGCAACTATGAACTCTAATGTTAGTTCTGTGTTGCTGAGAAAGCGTGACCAGTTGTTAAATAATATCTAGCGTTCTTCACGTGTGGCTTGTGTTTGTTTGAATTGCTGCAGTGCTTTGTGGTCTACTCCTTTAGCTGTAGATTCCACTTGAGCTGGTTCTGTATTGCGAATGTAACTAGACATTAGGAATTCTATCGTATATCCTGGCAGTAGTTTGCATAATAGTTTTTGTAGTTCTTCAATTCCTCCATAGAATAAAGTAAATGCTGTTTTTGTTATGTTTTTGTCAGTTATATTATTACTTGTTTTTAAACATATTCTATAAAGTTTCTTTGCCCAATCATTCTCAATTATCCCCATTGCTGTTTCTGGATCTGCATCTTGGCTTATAACCAATTTTTCTATGCTATCTAGGACATCTATGAAAAAAGGTTTTTGTTGTTCAAATGTATTTTTATAAATAGTACGTAGTATTGGTATATGTACTTGAGCTGTTAGTTGAAGAAACGAATTAAAGACCTTTTTTCTGGCATTAGATATTAAATCAAAATCGTATTCTGCCCCTTCCGGCAGTACTACTACCGTTCCGAGGGCTTGTGCTATGTTCGTAGGTGCTGATGTATTGTTCGCACCCTTAGAATCTATTTGGTAAGCAAATACAGCTTGCCTGTTGTGCCATTTGAATGTACCTAATATTCTATAGTCTAATCCATCATTATCTGTGTAGCTAGAATCTACTTTATGAAAGAACGTACAAGAACCACCCAATTGCTGTAATACTGTGCTGGTACTTGTTGTTATTTCATACGCAATGCACATTTGGTTAATAAATCCATTTACGGCATAAAATGGGCTGTTCTCCCTAGCTTTGTTCTGCATAACTTTGTTAAATTCTTGCAATCTGCTTGCGGTGCGCTCATTGTATGTCCCAGGCTCCAATACCGTCTTAGGGTCGAAATCAGGTAGCTGCTGAAGCTCGTACAGCACCTTTGCAAACTCATAGCGTGGGAATGCACGTATAATTAGGTCTTGTACTTGCTGAGACTGGTTATTGAACCATGCAGTGAACTCACTTATTGGGTCCGCACTCTCTTGTATTTTGCGTAAATCTGCAGACAACTGTTCGCTCTGCGCTTTTTCTATGCCAGTAATACCGGTTAGTAGGTCTGTAATCACCCTGTTGAACTGCTGTTTGTTTGTAAATTCCTCTAGGTGCGGTAGTTTCCCAGCAGTGACATTCTCTATATAAGCACGTGCTAATGCAAGTTTGTTCACGCATATTGGGTTTGTCTGGTCCTCAGTCTCTACAGAAGATGGTACAATATACATCGTTGTTGCTGTCCTACTTTCGTCGATGTAGAATGCAGCAACATAGGGCAGTAGCTGTACAACAGCCTGTGGACGTTCTCTGCACAAATCAAGTACTACGTCCATACATTTGCGTAAGTCAGCATTACGTATTTGCTGCAAATACTTGGCCCTTGTGTCAGTGTCCAATACTAGTGAATTTACAAAGTCTGTAGCTACCTTCCTAGGGTTGCTGCGCTTGTCTCCTACTTGCGCAAACATCTTGTACAATGCGGCATATGGTATTGGTTGTTCAAACGCTCTTTCGCGCGCATTGGCTAGTAGAACGCTTGTATTACCAGCTAACGCATTTTGGAATATCTCATAATCACGTTTGTCTAGTTCTAAGCCGCCGTCTTTTTTTGCTTTGTTCAGCAGCTTATCTAGTTTAGGGTCGTTACCCTCATAGATTGTCTTATATTGCAATGTATGCTGCAGTACATTAAGCCATTCAGCAGTGATGACACTGACACACTGTAATTGTGCAACAGGTGTTAACGATGGGAATGTGTTCACAAACACGCTTGAGAACTTCTGGAGATTGTCGCGCATTTTGTTAGTGTCAGCTGCGTTAGCTAGCGTAGTCAACAGCTCTTTGGTATTGGTCCCTGTAGCAGCTAGTATGTCTGCTGATTGTACTACAGTGTCGTAGTTGAACATCTGCGTGAATTTGTACCAATCGTATTCTGTGGTTTCGTCTTTGTTCGTAAGTTCTGTAAACATCTCGTTGCTTGCTTCGTACGCACCTACCCACGCGTTCCAGTACTGCACGTATTCGTGGTACTTGGGTGGTAATTTAGCATAAAACTCATCGTATTTAGCTAGGTTGTCTTTATACTCTAGGGATGTATCCTCTTTGCGGAATGCTGTCACTACGGAATCTAGCATCCATATGGCCTTGTAGTACGCTGTTTCTTGCTCTTGCGTGGCAGGTTTGTAGCTACTCAGTTCTTCGACAATATCACCGAGTTCATTGACTAACAATGCTCGTTTAGGGTCTAACTGCATATGCTCACCTCTCATCGTATGATACCACAGTATGCTATAATTATATGGGGGCGAAAAGGTCTCGACGGCGAGTCAGAGCTTTGAGCTGCAAGCTGGAGTGGCTGCCATACCATAACATGGCAGTATAGCTAACAAATGCCGAACCACAATTGGCTGTTGCTGCTTAGCAAC
>Ga0209409_1002926_pt1 | contig 11815 bp, 9 predicted proteins | sample AD_JPNMR1_MetaG_FD_184424 | JGI IMG/M metagenome (GOLD analysis project Ga0209409, IMG submission 184424) | Active sludge microbial communities of municipal wastewater-treating anaerobic digesters from Japan - AD_JPNMR1_MetaG (SPAdes) (version 2) | ecosystem: Engineered > Bioreactor > Anaerobic >...
GGGATACTATTTTCTCGATTTTACACTAAAAATTATATTTAGGAATAATTACTGGTATAAATCCTGTTTTTAATAAATATAAATCTCAAAAAAAAATGTTAAATTTTGCAATAAAAATATTGACGATTTTCATCGGGTGAAGTTTTTTAATTAAATAGTTAAACTTTTTGATTAAATCAACTAATTAATAGTATGAGCTATCGCTCATAAAAAATTTGTATAAGGTATATCATGCAATCATTCAAATATTCCAAGGAAACCCGTGATGTAATTCTTAATGCGGCAAAAAAAGAATTTGCTGAACGGGGCTACAGTGGTGCGCGGATGAGCTCAATAGCAAAGCGTGCAGGTGTCAACCAGGCGCTCATACACTATTACTTTTCTAGTAAGGAAAAGCTATACAGGGAGGTTCTTGAATTTTTGTTTCATCATGAGGAGTCAAAAATAGTTGAAGAGTATTTTAAACAAGACGTGCTAACTCCCCCTGAGGCGTTGTATGTGGCAATCTATATTCTTGTGTACCTGCATCACGATGCAATAGATCCTGAAACAAACAGGATAATATCATGGGAAATTGCAGAAGGCGGGGAAACATTTAAAAAGCTTTTAATAGAATATCTTTATCCACAATTAGATAGAATTACATTGATAATTCAACAGGGTATTGAACAGGGGTATTTTGAAACCAGTGATCCTTTTTTGATAGTTTTTAATCTGGTCAATTTTGTAATAGCTTTTGAAAATAATAAGCAGTTTTTGAAAGATACTCCGTGGTATGCCCGATTTTATGGCGGTGATGACGGCAGGCGGTTGTTTGAATATACACTCACGGCCACTTTTAAGGCTCTGACCCCCAAGGGGAAGCTCTTTACGTTGCCACATATAAGCAACGAATTACAGCAAAAATTACATTCAATTATTGAAAAGCTTAAAAGTACACAGGGAGAACGGTATGCATTGTCAAAAGAGGTATAAACATTTATTCCAAACAAGTAGCGTTCTTTCACTCATGGCAGTGATTATTATTTTCAGTGTATCGGTGGTAAATGCACAACCGCTTACACTAAAGCAGGCAATTACTACTGCCATACAGAATAATAATACTTATAAAGCTGCTCTTTTAAAAGTTGAGGAAAACCGCTATAAGGTGCGTGAAAGCTGGGGGATGCTGTGGCCACAGCTTTCAACTGATGTTGCTTATACACGGCAGTGGTATGAAGCTGGATTTCAGTCACAGATTGCAGGGCAATATGATGTAAAGATAATAAATGGACAGATAGCAGTTAATCCCGGTGCATTCTATAACAGCCTGCAGGCTTCACGCAATGGCTATATTGCCAGTGAATATGAGGCGCGGTCAATCAAGGCAAATACTATCATTACCACACTGAGGCTGTACTACCAGGTACTGTTAACAAAAGAGTTAATCAGCATGCATGAGGAATCGCTGAAGGCGCTGGAAGAAAACTTACGTGTTGTCACTGTAGGATATCAAAAAGGCACCTTTTCTAAATTAGATTTTTTGCGTGCAAAGGTTGCCTACAATAATGAAAAGACGCAGCTCATTAATGCTAAGAATGATTATTTGACGGTGTGTGCAACGTTCAATATACAGTTAAACAGGGATATTAACGATCCAGTTAATCTGGATGAATCAGTGCTGGTGGTAAGCAATGATGACTTACAGTATCTTTCACTGGAAGAAGAAAAGGAGACAGCTCTTATCAAGGAGCTGGTTGGCCTGTCATTAAAAAACAGGCCCGAGTTACTGCAGCTGACATATAGCAAAAAAGCATTAGCATATGCATCAGATGCTGCATCGTCCGTATACCTGTGGCCAAGTTTATTCGTAAGCGGCAGTTATGGTTCAAGCAAATCCATATCTAAAGAAAGCAGTGGCTTCCAACCAACGGGCGATCCAATGATAGATCCCATTTTAGCGGCAATGAGTCAGGGCATGTCAGAAAGCTTTGCACCTAAAGGCTGGAATGATCACTGGATGATAACCTTTGGTGCTACCTATACGTGGGGGGCATGGTCACCAATTGATTCATCACATGCAAAGGCAAAACAACTGGAAAGCCAGGCAAACCAGCTTGATTTGCAGTTACAGGATTTTGTGAAAAGTGTGCGACTTGATATTCAGCGCGGATTTTTAAAGCTGAAATCGGCTTCCAATTCTTTGTATTCACAGCAGGGAAATGTTGAAACTGCAGAGGAGTCATTGAAAACGGCAACAGTGCAGTTTAGAAATGGAATTATTGATAACTCAAAATTTTTAGAGGCAAATGTATCGCTTATTCAGGCTAAGACCTTGTATATACAGGCGCTGTATGATTATAAGGTTGCACAGGCTGAGTTGAACAAAGCAATTGGTGTGGATTATTTTAAGATTCAATAAAAGATAGTTCAACGATTTTATGGAGGATAAATAATGAAGAAAGGAACCAAAATCATAATAGTCTTAATTCTTCTCATTATAGCAATCATAGGAACGTACAGATTGGTAGTATTTATTGGTAATAAAATTAAGCCTAAACAGACTGCCCAGGAGGAACGTATTTTACCCGTAAAAGCAGCAAAGGCAGTGCGCATGGATATAACAAAAACCCTTAATCTCAGTGGCGATATTGTGGGTAAAGAGGTTGTGAATGTCTTTTCACAGGTGCCGGGCAAGGTTATGGAAATCCTTGTAAAGGAAGGCCAGTTTGTAAAAAAAGGCCAGGTACTCTTTAGGGTTGATCGTGACATCGTTGGTATGGAATACATGCCCGCAGTTGTTGAATCGCCACTCTCAGGATATGTAGGCACCGTGATGGTTGATAGGGGAATGTCCATAAGCCCGCAGACTCCACTTGCTCAGGTTGTTACCATGAATCAGGTTGAGGCGGTTGCTCAGCTCATTGAGGAGCAGATCAACATGGTACAGATTGGCATGAAGGCAAAGGTACGGGTTGATGCATATCCCAATGTATATTTCTATGGCACAGTGTATCGTAAAAATGCGGTACTTGATGCAGCAAGTCGAACGCAGGAAGTTCGTATACTCATAGATAATCCAGAGCTTAAGCTACGCCATGGCATGTTTGCAGACATTCAGATACAGATGGGTTCAGCAAAGAACGCGGTGGTGATCCCGGTAGATAGTATTTTAAGCGATAGCTCCGGTAATTATTATGTATACAAGGTAGTTGATAACAAGGCATTTAAACAAGCAATAAAGCCCGGATTTTCCTTAAAAAATGTTATCGAAGTAGTATCCGGTATTAATGAAGGTGATGTGGTTGTTACACTGGGCAAGGAAAATGTGGGGCATGGCGATAAGCTTATGGTTTATATGGAAGAAATTAAACAGTAATAGTGCAGGGAGATAGTTACTATGAAATTAACTGATATATCCGTTCAAAGGCCAATAACAATCACAATGTTATACATTGGTATAATTGTAGTGGCAATAGTGAGTTATGTAAAAATCCCTTTAGATTTATTTCCTGATATTGAATTCCCCGTTGCTGTTGTTTTTACCGAGTATCCCAATGTTGGTCCTAAAGAGATAGAAAGTACCGTAACCCGACCACTGGAAGAGGCATTGTCATCGGTTAATAATATTGATACCATAACGTCAACATCAAAAGAAGGCCTGTCAATGATTGTTGCCAAGTTTACCTGGGGTACTGACATGGGGCTGGCAGTAAGTGATATGCGCGAGCGTATTGATATCCGCAAACGCTTTTTACCTGATGATGTTGAAAATCCTGTGGTACTTAAATTTGATACTTCCATGATGCCTGTTGTCATGCTTTCAGTTACCGGACCTAAAGATTTAGCGTATGTAAAAAAATATGCCGAGGACAATTTAAAAAATTTATTTGAGCAGACCGATGGTGTAGCAGCGGCATACGTCAGTGGTGGGCAGAGTTATGAAGTTAAGGTTGAGCTTATTAAAAACAGGATTGATGCTTATAAATTGACTATCGACCAGATTATACAGCTTCTGGCGGCAGAAAACTTAAATATTGCTGGCGGTGATGTCAAGACCCCATACATGAAATATACCTTGCGAACTCAGGGCGAATTCAAGTCTCTTGATGATATTCGCAATGTGGTTGTTACAGTAAAAAATGGCACCCCAATTTATGTGCGAGATATAGCCAGAGTATATTTAGCCCCTGCTGATGTTAAAGAGATAGTACGCCTTAATGGTGAAAATGGTGTTATCTTGCGTGTTCAGAAACAATCGGATAAAAATACCGTTATTGTTGCCCGCAATATTTTAAAAAAAGCTGAAGAAGTACGCAAAACCCTGCCCAAGGGGATGGATATACAGCCATTCTTCAATGCTGCTGAATTTATAGAGCTATCAATATCCAATATGATAAAAAATGCTGTTGAAGGGGCTTTAATAGCTATACTTGTTGTCCTTGTTATACTGCGAAATATGCGGGCTGCACTCATTATGGGATTGTCGATACCTGTTTCTATTATTACTTCATTTGTTCTGATGTACTTCTTTGACCTGTCACTCAACATGATGTCAATGGGTGGGCTTGCCATTGGTGTTGGTATGCTTATTGATAACTCCATTGTGGTACTGGAAAATATTTTCAGATATAGGGAGAAGGGTGCACGGCCAAATGAAGCATCAAAATTAGGTGCCGATGAAATGGGTATGGCCATTACAGCGTCAACCCTTACCAACCTGGTTGTCTTTGTACCATTTTTATTCAGCCAGGGGCTTGCTGTACAGCTATTTAAAGACATGGCGCTTACCATAACGTTTTCAATGTTAAGTTCACTGGTTGTGGCACTATCACTTGTGCCAATGCTTGCAGCAAAGTTTATTCCCCGCATTGAACATACCTATACCGGGAAACTTTCATTTTTGCAGCCATTATTTGATAGAAGTGAACAATACTTTATACGATTGGAACGGTTTTATGGAAAAGTTATCAACTGGGCACTTGACCACAGAAGGCGAGTTATCCGATACGTTGCAATTTCATTCGTGATTGGGCTTATCATGATCCCTATTGCCGGAATGGAATTTATGCCAGAATATGATGATGCTCAACTCACTATTGTTGCAAAATTGCCCGTTGGAACTAATTTGGAAACAACTGAATCGGTTATGAAGATGATTGAAAAACGAGCGTTAGATGTGTTAAAAAAAGAAGAATATGTCGTTGTTTTGGTCAGAGCCGGTTATGGGGAAGGGTTTACTGCAGCGTTTGGTGAAACAACAGATTATACTGGCAAGATTGAAATGAGGCTGGTTCAACTAAGTAAACGCAAACGGTCAAAAAATGAAATACGGCAGGCTTTACGTGAAGCATTTAAGGGAATTCCGGGTGTTACGTTTAACTTTTCCCTTCAGGGTAAGGGTGGTAGAATCTTAGGAATGGGTGGAGCTACAATTTCAATTGAAGTATATGGATATGATTTTGAGAAATCATCACAGTATGTTGAAGATATCCGCAATGCTATTAAAAATATTCCGGGTTTAAAAGATATTGATGTTTCACGGGAAGAAGGATTGCCCGAAAAGGTTATAGTTGTTAACCGTGAAAAAGCTTCCAAGATGGGTGTCAATGCCTATCAGATTGCAAATCTTATAAAAAATAATGTTGCAGGGTATCCGGCAACCCGATATCGCTTTGAGGGCGATGAGTATGATATTAATGTTCGTTTACGAGAGGCTGACAGAGAAACTATTGAGCATATAAAATCAATTGAGATAAACACTCCCATTGGCAAGCGAGTGCCAGTAGGAAACCTGATTGAAATTGTGACTAAATCAGGGCCGTCAACCATTGAGCGGAAAATGCAAGAGCGTGTTGTATATTTAAACTGTAAAGCTGAAGGTAGAGCTTTGAGTGCTGTCGTTTCGGATATTAACAAAGCAATCAGTAAATTGCCCAAACCTGCTAATTTTGATGTGGTGATAGCTGGTGCATATAAGGATATGCAGGACACATTTCAGGATTTATTGCTGGTAATGCTGGTTGCCATGGTGCTGACCTATGTTATTTTGGCAGCTCAGTTTGAATCGTTACTTAGGCCATTTATTGTTATGTTCAGTGTGCCTACCGTTATTTTTGGTGTGTCACTATTTTTGTTCTTAACCGGTACAACATTCAATGTGTTCACATTTTTAGGTGTCATCATGCTAGTTGGTATTGTTGTTAACAATGCGATAGTTCTTGTGGATTATACTGATATCCTGCGAAAGCGCGGGTATGGCATACGAGAGGCACTGGTTGAAGCAGGTACAAAACGATTACGACCAATTATGATGACTACGCTAACTACGATACTATCGCTTATACCTATGGCTTCAGGCCTGGGCGAAGGATCAGAGCTTTCATCTCCATTAGCGCGTGCTGTTATGGGTGGAATGAGTACAGCGTTTATCTTTACCCTGGTGTTTATACCGGTAATGTATATGATATTTGAAACCATACGTGAACGGTATGAAGCACGACGGAAATATTAATTAAATTTATTTGCAGAGGAGATAATTAGTATGGTAATGCTATTTATAGTTTACAGCAACGCTGTTGATGATGAAGTTGTTGAGATAGTAAAAAAATACGCTTCAGGATATACAAAATTTGTAGATGTGCAGGGTGAAGGAAATAAAGAACCGCAATTGGGTACCCATATATGGCCAGGGCTCAATAACTGTATGATGATAGCTCTTGAAGACAATAAATCTAAGGATAAAATTGCCCAGGAGCTACAAAAACTAAAAGTAAAATTTAAAGGTGTTGGCATCAGTGTCTTTGTGGTGCAGTTGAAAGAGATTCTATAGAAAATAAGGATTACTGACACAGCAAAACAGAGGTTTAAAGCAGTGAAAGTTTTCAGTAAAGCTACTATACCCTGTGCTTGTTATATCCTGATAGTAACTATATGTATACTATTTCAGGGGTGTTATCTTGGGCTGGAATATTCCCCGTATTCAACTGATGTAGATTATAAAAATCTCAATAAGAAAAATATTGACCGTATTAAAGCGCGTGAATCAGAATCCAGTAATTATAGAATTGCGCTTATAGCCGATACCCATCGTTTCTACACAGAAACTGAAAATGTTATTAAAGTATTAAATAGCCGGAATGATCTGGATTTTGTATTCATTTTAGGTGATATTACTGATGTTGGTTTACTCAAAGAATATAATTTTGCCTATGACATATTTTCAAAATTGTATTGCCCTTTTATTGTCATTGCTGGCAACCATGAATTTCTTGGATATGGCGAAAATATTTATAAAAAGATGTTTGGGCCATTAAATTTTAATTTTACGTTTCGTGGAACTGAATTTATTTGCTTTAATGATAGTAATTGGGAAAGCGGTGAACCTGATTGGTGGTGGTTGGAACAGACTGCTGCTTTAAGTTATGAGCAACATAAAATAGTATTGGCTCATATTGATTGTTCAATTACATCTGAGAGATTCAATCAGGAACAGGTAGATAGATTCAATGACATTGTTAAAAGTTATTTTGATATGGCCTTTCATGCTCATGACCATGTCAACAGTTATAAACTGATTGAAGATATTCCCCGCTATCATGTGGGTAGCTCACATCATAGACATTATGTCATATTAGAATATGATTACAATACAGATAATTTTACTGTTGAATTATGTACATTATAAGAGAAAATTTCTATAAGCTACTTACTAATTTAATTATAACCATATTTTTTATTTTTGCTTGTGATGAACCTTCACATGGGCATGGCAAAAATGAATTATGGTATTATCCTGATTGTTATACCATACAAACTGCCGGGTATATTGGATTTATAGCTATGGGCATTGGTTTTCTTTCTTTCAACAATACCTGGGAAAGCTCTCTATTGTATGGTTTTAGTCCTGCAGATGTTACAGGTAAGGAGATACATACAGTTTCCTGGAAAAATATCGTATACCCATTTACTTTAAATTTTTTAGATGATAATGTACTATTGCCATTTTATTTTGGTGTCACGATGCTTTTTGTGATGGATAAAAATGTTTATTGGGAAAGATCCACAAACTGCCCTGACAGGTATTATAACCCCACGGGAAGGCATAGTGCCGTAAGTGTTGGATTACAGATACAGGGGAAAAGCACAATGATAGGTTTAATACATGGTTTTTATGTTGAAATAACCATACTTGATACGTATTTAAAAGCATGCCTCTGGGATGATAGTGAATATCTAAATTTTGATGATGTTGCTAGCCTTGCTATAGGATATAAAATAATAACAAATTATTAAAAAAAGTTCAGTAATTATTCCTAAACAAGAAAAAAGGAGCAAAATAAAAAAGTAGTATTAATTTAGAAATCCACGATTTGAATTGGATTTCCAACACAACCAAACAAAAGGAGAATTTCTAAATGAGACTTAACGAAACAATTATAACAGCCTTAAAATGTGTCAATACAATATCTAAACGGTGAGGCTATAATAAGTATATCAAGAAATATCCTGTTGAAAAAATGTTCATCATGTTGCTATATCAACAATTTTCAGCCTTTGATAGTGGCCGTGCCTTTACATTATATCTTAAAAGCATGACAAGAAATACAACAGCAACAATAAGCAAAAGTGAACTGTCAAAGAAGTTGTCGTATGGATTGGATTATCGAATATTTAAGGAAATATATGGGTTGTAACTTTCTCAAGCACGAGGAATACAATCAAAGCAACTAAAGAAGATGGAAAAACTGATTAGGATTATTGATTCAACAGCACTATCGCCAACAGATTCAATGAAGTATGCCAAGCACAGAAAGAATAAGAATGGATTTAAGATGCATTCTGTTATTGATGAAGAGTATCTTGTGGTTGATTTAAAACGTAAAAATGGACGTTCAAGTGATAAAAAAACCCTGAAATGGAGAAAGGTTTATCCATATTTTTGTACCCGTCAAATTAACCCCATCTTCACAAAAACAGTAGCATGTGTATATCTTCCTAATGTAAAAAAAGCATGTACATAAGGAAGAATACAGCAATAAACCAGGCACATCTGCAAAGCAGCATAAAGGGGGAGTATTGGAAAGAGCACCTGCAGCAGTATGAGGCAAGCGGGATGAGCAAAGCAGCATAGTACAGACAAAAAATAATAGTTATATCCTCAAGGATTTGCACTATCCCTATAAAGTGGTACAAAATTGGTGTTGTAAGTGTTTACTGCATGGCCAGTTTTACCAATTCAGGGTGTGGTCCCCAGTAAAATCGACAACATTGTATGCCATTTTCTAAATAAAACATAAATGTGTATTCGCTAAATCGATAGTTATCGGTATTATCTTCACTATCAAGCGCTGCAAGAAAATCAAAAAGATAGTTTTCAATACAGTAGGCAATAACCTTAGCAATGGACATCTTGCACACTTTCCTCACATCCATTAAAAACTCATACTCATTCTCGTACAGATACAGATGCACCCGCTTCCAGCGTTCATAGCGCTTGCGATACGTAAGCCGCCTGCAGCTTTTTACCGGAATCTTTTTGTATGACATCACATAGGTAATAAAATTAATAATAAACGTATGAAGCGATAGTTTGTAGACATCAGCATAATCCTGCAAAAGTTTTACATTTTCATACGCAATGCAGGTGGTTGTTTCTATATTCATGATTTCCCTCCAGAAGTATATGTGTATCATCGTTACTATGATATGCTAAGACAATTTGCAATCATAATTTAAGCGTAGAAATGAAAATGTAGCAATACATGATTAATAGATACACGGAACGATGAAATATGTTTTTGTATATACATATAATTTTAGAAACCATATAAATTACCCACTCACATAACTACCACCCTCATAAAAATAAAACATTGTCCATAAGGTGGCAAACAGTAATGAAACAAGCACATTTACCAGAAACACAAAGCGGCAGTAGTGTGAAGAGCACATACGGCAGTATGGAATAAGGGGCCAAAATAAAGCAGCAAAGTGGAGGGAACATAATTTTGATAATAATCAATTTACATGGTGGTTTCGTAAATTACAATTATATTTCATTGCTGACTTTACCGTAAAGTGGTGACACAGGTTATGGTTTAATACTATATTGCTTATCTGAAACAATAGAATAAAAAAAATAAACTTTCCTTGCTTTTTAAAATTTCATCGCATATCAATACCCCTATGGTTAATTTGACGCTTACAAACAATCACGATTAAGTTTTGTGAAATATTACCAATTTATATTGAAATTATAATTATTAATGAAAGTTAAGAATTTATGGAAAGTAGGTATTAAAAACAATTTTTACATATTCTATACCAAGTTCATTATATACATATTTCTGGTCGGCTTCATCCTGAAAGCTTACCAGCTCTATGCTTTCACTGTACTGTTGCTTAAGCCAGTTTATGCAGTGGCGTGCAAAACCTTTCTGTATAACAATGGGGAAGGGATATGCAAAATCTTTTTGTGAAATTCTTGTATAATTTTCAGGTGTTACAAGCAGTATGGGATTAATACACGCATAGTGTTCCTGCGCGCGTAAAAATGTTTCCAGCGTTTCAAATAACTGAAATATCCGCACTGGTAATCTGTCATACGTGTCCTGGAAGTGCATCATGTGATAATAAAAGGTGTCCTGTGTGGCAGCTAACAGTGTGTTGGCAATAGCGTTGTCATCCAGTATATCGTTGTACATACAAACAACGGAATACAGCATGGTATGGAATTGACACTGAGAAATGATAGATTGCAGGGCAAGGTCTATATGCAATGAACTATCGCACAACAAATAAAAAATAATATGATTTGTTTGCAGGGCATTGAAAATATGTCCTGGTATTGTTGTGTGTTTTTTACAATTGATGAGCACACTGTTAGTAAGCGTGCCGCTTTTATTCATAACAAATGAAGGTATGAATGGTGGATTAAACACAAATCCCGTTGCATCTTCAAAATACTGTGTTATTGTGTGTAAATCAGTTTGTGAAAAATTGAACCCCTCAATGAAGTAGTACGGTGGGTGCTGCATAAAGGTGGCGCTGTGTTGCAGTGCTTCATCATACAGGGCAGTTCCTGGCAAAACCATAAGCGGATACAGTTCAATTTCGTTGCCAAGCCCGTAATCAAGAAGGGTGTCAATGGTGTTCATAAACGATTCAGGCGTGTCGGTGGGCAACCCTGGAATAATCCCAACCTGAAGTTTGAAGCCAGCATCTTTAAGGCGCACAATGCCTTCAAGTTCTTTTTGTGCATTGGTTTTTCGGCCTACATGATCAAGACATGGTTGATTCATTGTTTGCAGGCCAACCTCCAGGCTTTTGAAACCTGCTTTTTTTAATAGATCTATTGATTCTTGTGTGATGCGATCAGCTCTGATTTCAGTATGCAGCGGTATGGTGTTTTCAGCCTGGATGAGGGCGTTACAGTAATGTGCAAAATGTTTTGACTGATTAAACGTTGGTGCAAGCAGGTATATTTCCTGAATATTCTCATTTTTTGCCTTGTGGACAATTGCTGAGAGAGTTTGAGCAGGAAATGCTCTGACCCTGCTGGTATTTTTTGAATACAGGCAGTAGTTGCATGTAAACGGGCACCCGCGAATTACCTCCACACTGAGGCTTCCATCATACATGGGTTGGAGGTATCCCTGTGTATATGGTTCAACCATCTTTTTCAGTGGTGTAAAATGGTGGGCAGGTTGTATGAATACGGTATTGCCATTAATGGTATGAAGGTATTGCGTATGTGTATTGTGCACATAGTGCTCAAAGAAAAATTCACCCTCGCCAATGATGAATATATCTATTTCAGGATGGTAGTGTTGCA
>Ga0209409_1002927_pt1 | contig 11814 bp, 10 predicted proteins | sample AD_JPNMR1_MetaG_FD_184424 | JGI IMG/M metagenome (GOLD analysis project Ga0209409, IMG submission 184424) | Active sludge microbial communities of municipal wastewater-treating anaerobic digesters from Japan - AD_JPNMR1_MetaG (SPAdes) (version 2) | ecosystem: Engineered > Bioreactor > Anaerobic...
TCAGAGTGACTCAAAGTGGTACGGAAAGTGATAAAGAATCAGAAAGTTCACGTTAGATTTTTAAGCCAGTGCGAGAGATTACAAGATCAGGAAAGCAAAAGTGCTCTTCTAAAGGGAGACTCAATCGAGAGCCCTTTTTGTTCAGACAGAAGCCTGGCCTCCCTTCATTTTTCAGGCACAGACAACTTATATCTGTGCAGTTTGGCCGGAATGAATTGGTCCTGTCCGGCCAGTTTTTCTTCTTCCATGATATAAACGTAATCGCCACGGGCACAACTAATCTCCCCCTCATAAGGAATTTCTAATCCTCTGGCGTAGGTTACGCCATTTAAATCGTGCAGGTTTATATAATTTTTTCCAAATCTCCCTTTCGTTTCCCACAGAACAACCAGAAAGAATTTATCTTTAAGAAAATATATATCACCGGGGTGAAGAAATTTATCCCACCAGTTACTATGCTCATAGGCTGGATCTCGAGGATCAAGATCCTGGGGAAAGCTGTCTGCTTCAGGATAAAACTTAGAAAAATGCCTGGGTTTAAAGATTTTTTTTAAGGTGAAATCATAATCATAAAAATAGATATAGTATTTATCAGGATAAACAAATAGAAAGCCGAGGTCAGGAACATTGGCCAATCCTCCCGGATTAAATCGAGCCATGGCTGCTCTCAGCCTGTCATCTTCCGCCTTAAAAGTCTCGGCCATAAGTTCACCGGATTTATTGTATTTTTTTAATAAGTTAGCAATATTATAAAGTGAAAAAGTGATGAAATTGCCCTGACTGTCAATAAAGATTTTATTTACCCCTGATTTTGGATGTGTCTGTTTTAAAAAGTGATAATCCGGGTAGGTAAAGATGCTTACACATCGAGTTGAAAGATCATAAAGATATAAATTATCTTCCCGGTCAAAAAATAAATTTCCAATCCCCTGGTACTCACCAGGACCCTGTCCTTTGGAGCCAATAAATCTGATGAAATTTCCGGCGCTATCAAATTGCATAATTTTTTCTTCTGTTCGGCTAAACAAAAAATAGTCACCTTTAGAATTAATTCCGAGAAACCCAAATCCTGCGAGCGGTTGATTTTTATAGGTGAAATTAATCAGCGTGTGGTCTGTAAATAGCTCATCCCATTTTTGAGCCACCTTATCCTTTTCCTTAAAAAAGACAGTCTCTACTTCTTTTGAATCCAATTTGCTGAGTGGACAAAGACCTAGCAGAAACAGAGCTGATATTACCTTTAGATACCTAAGAAAATCTTTTTTCGCCATTTTTTAATACCTTCCTTCTTAATAATCCCCATCAATTCTATTTTACCTCGAAAGCTACAACCCATGATATCTGCTCCTTCTACAGTTTGACTGTTGGCCCAGGCCTTGATTCAGCCTTAATGTTCAATTCAACTTTTTTATCTCGCCATTTTGATAGATAAGTTCGTCTCCTCTATTTAAACAATAACAGACTTTTGTTTTAAGGTCTTTCTTTTCTGCTTCTTGAGCAAATTCTTTATAAAGATATTCTCTCCCGCCGGCGTGCATGGGGAACATAACTTTTGGCCGGAGTTTTTCAATAGCGTAGAATATTCCTCTAGTAATGCTTTCACTTCTTTGACCAGTTCCTGTGGCTAAAGCTAGAAAACCGATGTCAATCTTATCTTCTACCTTAGCTAAATAATCTATTTCCCGGGAAAAACTATCTATCGATCCACCCCAATAGGCATGATCTCCACCATGAAATACGACCAAATCATCAACTTTGACCAGAAAGCCTACACCTTCATCTGTAGATTTTATAGTCCATATTTCCAGGCCGTTCAGGCTCTTCTTCTCCCTGGGTCCCAGGCACAGACAATAGCTACCCGTCTCTAATTTCCAGCCAACAATATAATTTATCTCCCTAATACTTTTGCGCCAATCAAAAATAGCTGGAGAATAGTGATCAGGATGATCATGGGAAACAAATACCGACAGCTTTTTCCTGTTTACTTCAGTTAGATTAATAACTTCGCTGAGTGACCCTGCATTGTGTTCAACACAATCGAATATCAGAATGTGATTTTGTGTTTTAATGGCCCAACCGCTATGGCCGAGATACTGGATTATTGCTTCCTTCTCTTTGACATCTTTTTCTTTAAAGGACTTACTTATCATTGAGGCCTCGCCAGCTTGAGTCAATAAAATTGTTGTCAATAAAAAGGCTGATAGATGAATCATCCGGCCAGCTGGAATTGACATAATAGCCTATTCCTTTGCCCCGCTTAGGCTTTCTGTTTCAGACTTATCTCGATAATTGAAAATCCAAAGATCCACATTTCCTTTCTCTTTATTTGCCTTCTTGAACAAAATATCTAACCACCTGCGGAACATCTTCACCTTCAGCGCAATAGATTCGTCCTTTTTCATCAACGGCGTAAGCAAAGCCCTTAAGTTTTACCGAACTGACAAATTTTCCTTTTTCGAAGATATCTAATTGATTGGGGGTATCGCTGTTTAAATCATCGATAGTTACATAAAGCCTGTTTTGATATTTCAGGGCAGAGACCCAGGGAAAGACCAGGCTAATCATCCCTTCTCCTCGCTCCTTTATTTCCAGCGGCCTGAAAAAATCAGATTTATAGGACATGATCCCATCTAACTTGCCCTTCTTATAAACTACTATTTCATATTTATAAGGGTTGACTAAAAGAATAGTGCCATCTCGAGAGAAATCAGCTCTCTTGGGCAACTTCAGTTGAGGAAAATTTCTATATTTAGCATAAGATGCCGGGACCTCAAATGGCTCCCCAAACGAATTTTGATAAACTCCATCTAAACCAAAAATATGCAAAATTAGATCCTTATAAAAGCCCAGTATGATCAGCTCCTGGTTTGAACAGGAAACAATATTGGTAGCATTAAATTCGAGGTTAAAAGATTTCTTAAAATTACCTTTTTCATCGATTATGAGTATTTTTCTCCCTTCTCTATCTAAAACATAGATTCCACCGTTCTCGGTAACTGCCATGGATAATATGCCAGAGACTTCGTCCGGACCCTGGCCCCTACCTATAATTACACTGCTTAAAAAGCGGCCTTCCGGACTAAACTTTTGAATTCTGAAATTTTTTCTATCTAATACATAAATATTCTCCTCAGAGTCAAGGGCTATATTCTCAACTCCGGCCAGCACCAGGTTTCGATCTCCGCTTTCCTTTCCTATAACCAGATCCTGTTTTAACCAAAAGGTCTTAGGAGGAGCTGTCTTAGAAAACCCTGAAAGCGAAGAGAAAAAGATGAAGAATAATAGAATAAAAGAAGTTAAATAAGCTGTCTTCAGGCAAGCAAAGCACTGTATTTGTTTCTTAATGGTCATAATACCCTCAACTTAAAAGGCCGGTAATTTCACTATTTCCGCCGGCCTCTTTAAGTGCCCCAAACTTTCTGTTAGCAAACTTTAGTGCTTCTTCAAAGGTCAAGAGCCTGTCTATCGGCTTTAATTCTATCCAGTCTAACCTGGACATCAGTTGCCTGACTCCAGAAGACCTTCACTATTTCTATTTGAATATTACAATAAAAAATATTTGCCGGCAAAATCTGTTAATCTTTTGCCGTCCTCATTGAAACCTTCGGCCAAAATATCCTAGATGGAAATATGTTTTCTGTAGTTTCACAGTAACCCCCACAACCTCTAAAATGAAAAGCTCAGGCTTCAATAATTCCAGCGGAGGCCATATCTTTTGATAACATAAAATCCTTCCTGGTCTCTCTCAATTGTATAAAGCTTATTATTTTTCCAGACTAAATCGCTGGCCGTTATATTGGACAAAATGTGTCCTATATATCGTCCTTCAGGATCATAGATATCAATATAATAAAAACCTGGCTTTTCTTTCTCTTGTTCAAAGGTAAAGACAAATATCCGTCCCTGTTCATCGACCGAGATATCTCGAAAATATGGAAAGTACTTCGGAAAGACCGGTTTATAACCAGCTCGACCCATTCTCGACTGATTATGTCTTTCTTCGAGTTCCTTCTTATCCTGGTCTGAAACTCTGACCGGTTTACAGCTACGAACTATTTTTTTGATCAGTTTCCCTTCGGGATTAAGAATCTGAAGTTCGTATTTTTTCGCCTCCCCCCATATCACCAGATCATCTCTCGAAACAGCGCAGCAGGGTTCAGGTTCCAGTAACCTGATCTTTTTCTTTAGATATGAATCGTCTTTAGCTACAATGTAGATAGTCATTATTGTCTTCAGATTATTGCTTAGCCTGACCAGTTGAAGGCCGCTCACGGGCGGGGGAGGCACCAGGTAGGCCATCAGATTTCCCCGGCTGTCCCAGCCAATCGGTTCCAGTGGATAAATTAGATGAGTGGCCGGAATTTCTCTGAGATATTCTCCAGCTAAGGAAAAAATAACAAAGCGGTTGGTGTGAAGATCCCAGACCCAGAGTTCTTTATCATTCATTATTTGAATAAAGTCAGGGCTCTGCAGTTCTCCCGGCCCCTGACCAAAAGAACTTATAGACCGCCAATATTTTCCATTTTTGTCAAAGACTTGAATTTGAGCAACTTTATTATCTAAGGCATAGATATTTTCTTCATCATCAATTGCGAGGTCAGACAGGCGTTCAAAAGTATATTCTTTTCCTTTATTTGCTCCACCCAGCGACAGTTCCTCTTCTATCTCCAATATCTCCGTTTTATAAAGTGGATAAGCAGAGTTTTTGACGATAACGACTCCGTCCTTCTCTTTAATTTTGCCCTTCCAGCCCGACTGATCACTCTGACAGAAGACGGATATCGCTGAGATACTAAGTAACAATATGATGAGGGAAAATATTTTTTTGCTTCTACCAGCCCGGGCCAACATGGATTACCAGTCCTATTAAGAAAACAATATCTTCTTTTCTAAAATTTAGCAAAGTTCTATATTACAGGCAAAGATCATGACCTCTCTCCATATATGTATCGTGTTGACCTCCACCCAGGATATTTGTCAGTTTATTCATTTTCTCTATTTACCTATAATTATGATGTATTTAAGGGATAGAAGAGAGGAGCTTAAAAGATGAAGATCCCATTTTATCAGGTAGATGCTTTTTCCAGCCGGGTATTCGGAGGCAATCCCGCGGCTGTCTGCCTCCTTCAGTCCTGGCTAGAGGATGAGATCCTCCAGGCCATAGCTGCAGAGAATAACCTTTCGGAAACTGCTTTTCTGGTGCCCAAAGGGACGAGCAAGTACGCCCTGAGGTGGTTCACTCCCTCCGTTGAAGTTGACCTTTGTGGGCATGCCACCCTGGCCAGCGCCTTTGTAATTTTATCTTTCGTAGAGCCGGGTTTGTCCTCAGTTGACTTTGAGACCAGAAGTGGTCAGCTTAAAGTGACCAGGTCAGAAGAGTTGCTGTCGATGGATTTTCCGTCTCGAAAGCCAGAACCAGCAGTAGCTCCAGCTGTCCTTAGCCAGGCACTTGGAGAAACTCCTCTTGAGGTTTTAAGTTCCAGAGACCTGATGGCAGTCTTCAAGGACGAAGATACTATAAAGGAGATGAAGCCTGATTTTGAAAAGTTAAAGCAGCTTAAGGATATTTTTGGAGTTATCGTCACTGCCAGGGGCAGGAAATATGATTTTGTTTCCAGGTATTTTGCTCCTGGTATTGGTGTCCCGGAAGACCCGGTTACCGGTTCAGCCCATTGTACTTTAATTCCATATTGGGCTGAGAAGCTCGGGAAGGAATATCTTCGGGCCTATCAACTTTCAAAGCGGGGAGGAGAAATATTTTGCCATTACCAGGGAGAACGTGTAAAAATATCAGGTCAGGCTATTCTGTATGCTAAAGGTGAGATCTGGCTTTAGACCTGGATTATCCAGGGGGAAATTAGAGAAGTCTGTATATTGACTCCCTGAGGGGAGAGACTCCTCTAACAGATAGAGGTCATACAGGATAAGGAGGTGTTATGCCTTTTATCGTACGTTTAATCATTAATATGGTGGCGGTTTTGATCATCTCTTATCTCTTTCCAAAGATGATCCATGTTGACGGTTTTTTAGCCGCTCTGGTGGCCGCTTTTCTACTGGGGATTGTAAATTCAATTATCAAACCCATCCTGGTCTTGCTGACTCTTCCCATCACTGTCTTGACTCTGGGACTTTTTTTGCTGGTTATCAACGGATTGATGCTCTGGCTGGTCTCAGCTTTAGTCAAGGGGTTTTATGTCAATGGTTTTTGGGGAGCGGTGTTTGGCTCGGTTTTGATCAGCATTGTGAGCTGGATTTTATCAAGAGCTCTGCCTTCCTGAAACTTGAATTCTGAAGAGAAATTTTAGCTTCTCAAATCCCTACCATTAGAAGACAGGTGCAACCTGCCATCTACCAATAGCCCTTAAAGATTTTAGACGCAATATTTACTCGATTTTTTCTCGGGAGGAAAATCAGTCGGGATAAGTCGTTGATCGTAAAATGGGGTAAAATGAAATAGCGATAAAGGTGATAAAATAGATAGCCAGGAGGAGGAAAATGATGAAGAAAAAATACTGGTTTGGGCTAATCCCGCTTATGCTTTTTTATTTAGCTGCCTGTTCTCCCCATTTCCACCTCGACTTTCTCGGTGAGGATAAGCTGCAGGAAGTGGCGCTCGTCCCGAGCCGGGCTAAAGCGAAAATTACCGTTATTGATCTCGAAGGAGTCATCAGCTCGAATCAGGGCGGGCTTTTTTCAAGAGAAGGTGATGTTCTTTCCAGAGTTTATCAGCGTCTGGAAAAAGCTTCCTCCGACCCACAGGTCAAAGGAATCATTCTGAGGCTCGACACACCAGGTGGCGATGTTACTTCGAGCGATATTCTCTATCACGAGATTCTCCGCTTTCGCCAGAAGACTAAAGTCCCGGTGGTCGCGCTGATGATGGGGGTGGCGGCCTCCGGCGGTTATTATGTGGCCTCGGCCTGCGAGACAATTGTCGCTCATCCTTCCACTCTCACCGGCAGCATCGGGGTGATTTCTGTTTTCCCTGATGTCGAAGGCTTGATGAACAAAGTCGGGGTAAAAACCACCGTGGTTAAATCCGGCCAGATGAAAGATGCCGGCAGCCCGTTTCGCGGCATGAGCGAAGAGGAAAAGCAGTTCTTTCAGAAAATCATAGATGAGCATTATGAGAAATTCCTGAAGGTGGTGGCGGCGCGAAAGGAAAATGGTCCTTCGCTGGATGAGATAAGGAAGCTGGCTGACGGCCGGGTGTATACCGCCAGCGAGGCTCTAAAGCTCGGGCTCATCGACAGAGTAGGCTATTTTCAGACTGCACTCGATGAAGTTTTATCCAGAGCCGGTTTGAAAGAGGCCAGAGTTGTGGCCTATACCTATTATCCCAAGAGGCAAAATAATCTCTATGCTACCTCACTGGCTGGCACCGAGTTTATGAGCGAGCCGGTGGAGAAGATCGTCTCAGGACTTAAAACTGGCTTTTATTATCTCTGGCTTCCGGCCCTATAATGTAAATCTAATATGCCGTTTCCAGGAGCAAAATTTTATATTATTTTGCCTGTTATCAAGCCAGATATGGGGCTAAAAGCCAGCCAGTTAGTCCAGGATTGAAAGTGGATGTTGCTTATCATGGCCTTATTGCATTATCCTGATTTTGAAGGGAGAAGACAGATATGAAAATAAGAAGGCCTGAACTTCCAAAATTTATTTTAATTTTTATAGCCTTTTCCATCTTGCTTACATCTACTGGTGTTTGCTCGAAAACTGAAATTAAAAAAGAAGAACTTACAGTCAAAAAGATAGAGCACTGGCCGCAGCTTGACCTATCCTACTTTAGGTCAGTCATGAAGGAGCTGGAACCAATAGTGCTGAGGCTACAGGTAAGCTGGCCATCAAACTGGGGAACAGGGCAAATTGAGTTTCTGATCAATGGCCAGAAAACTCTAGCTCATGAAGGTAGCCGGGGCTATGAGGGGGGATTTTCTGAATCTGATTATTTTATCTATGCTGGAGAGCCTGGAACAAAATCAATTGACATTATCTTCACTTCAGAGAGCAAAAAGGCCAGGTGCACCATAAAAACTGATTTCAATTCTGCTGGCAGTTTTGTTCCCCTTGATATAGCGGATAAAGAGCTTGTCTTAAATCCTGAACCGCTGAGATTTTTGAACTGGTTCTGCCAGGATTGCCAGGTAGTAGTTAATGGAGAACAGCAGAAATTAGTAACAACCAGCATCTATGATGGTGTCGATCTGATGAGCTGCCAGCCAGGTCTAAGGCCCGGGCTAAATCAGATTCACTTTTCCAGTGTGAATAGAAATGGCCAAAAAAAGGAATATGACCTGGAAATATTTTATGCGCCCGCCGGAAGGCTCAAGGTAGGCGACAGATTCGCTTTTAAATATGATTGTTATTTTTACAAAAGTGAGTCAACCAGCCTGGAAATTGAAGGGCCGGGGATTGTTACTACGGGTGAAGAAGAAAGAGAATATAGATATCTGGTTTTTCGTCTTAAAGAGGATAAATTTTTAGACTTTCCGGAAGTTTGCTGTCAGTCGATGGAGGCCAGAGAAGCTGGTGAAGCAGCCATAAAAATCATGAAGGTTACCTGGAATAGAGGCGAAGAGTTGTTGAAAAAGATTCAGCTTAAGGTTGAATAGCAGTAACAGCAGGGGATAACAAACTGGCTGCTTTTAACTGTGGCTATTTTCTTAATAGAAGTTTCCAATAGTAACTTTCAGTCCCGATTTAGCTTGTCTTTAGAGTGTTTGTATAGGTATAATAATTCTGTTTTGTTAAAGTATTAGCAATAGCAATAATAAGAATGATGGTGCACTCAGCTGGCAGGCTGAGGAAGAAGCTTTTGCGTCTGACACGTGGAGACGGTTTTTTAAAAAATAATTGATGAAAGTGCCGGTCTTTCATGACCGCTAAAATATTCTAAGGAGAGGTTAATGAACGGGACTGATTTTTTTGCCGACAAGAAACCCGTCCTGGGAATCAACGGGTTAGGAAGAATTGGCAAGCTCACTTTGTGGCATCATGTCGGTAGAAAATATTTTAAGGAAATCGTTGTCAACCAGGGCCGGGAAATCGGGATGGGCCTGGAGGCAGTGGCCCAAACCATCGAGAAGGATTCAACCTATGGGTTGATCCACACCTTTTTATACGGGATCAATGCCCAGCCGATCGTCAAGATCGTTGATGAAAAGCAGGGCAAACTCCTTGTTGATGGGATTCCGGTTACAGTCTTAAGGAAGGCCCGGAATCCTAAGGATATTTCCTGGCGGGACTATGGAGTCGAGCTGGTGGCAGAGTGTACGGGTGAATTCCTTGACCCGACCGCCAGTCCGGATAGCGAAAAAGGTGCCATCCGCGGTCATCATCTGGCTGGAGCGAAGGTAGTCATCAATTCAGCTGCCTTCAAGATTAAAAATAAAGCTTTGCCGATGCCTGAAGATGCGGTAACCTTGATTTATGGAATAAATCACCAGGCCTTCAATCCTGGTCAGCATACCCTGATTTCGGCTGCTTCCTGTACGACTACGGGTCTGGCCCATATGATAAAACCCCTTCTGGAAAATGAAAAGACCCGTTGTATGCTGACAGCCTCCATGTCCACCGTGCATGCGGTTACAAACTCTCAGTGCGTCCTGGACAGCGTTCCGAAGGCCGGAGCCAAAGATTTGAGAAAATCAAGGAGCATCCTGGACAATATCATTCTGACTTCCACCAATGCGGCTGAAGCCCTGGCCCTGGCCATACCAGAAGTGAAAGAGATTGGGTTCATGGCCGATTCTATCAGAATACCTACCAAGACTGAGTCACTGATTATCTTAAACGTGACTTTTCAAAGCCAGATGGGACAGGATGGGGAAATCAGCCATATTGATACTGAGACCATTAATGATATTTATAAACAGGCTGAAGCTAAGGATCCGGAGCGCCTGCTTGTTTACTCGGAAGAACAAAATGTTTCAGCGGACGTAGCTGGTATTAATGCTTCGATCGTTATTGAGGGCCAATTTAATCATACCAGAACGGCTTTTATTGATGTTAACCTCGCCCATATTCCCGGGCTTTCCCCGGAGGTTCTGGATTCTTTTCCTCTTAAGACCCTGAAGATTCCGGTAGTTCATGCCAAGATTTTTGGCTGGTACGACAATGAATACGGAAGCTATACCAACCGGATGGGCGATTTAGCCGTCTATGTTCACAAAATGATGAAATAAGATGGCCTGAGTTTCATATTCGGGCGGGAGTTATTGCTTTTTCTTCAATCTGGTGCTTGCCGAGGTAAACAGAGCCGCTCCAGCCATCAATGCCGATAAAATCGCCGCTATTGATCTTGTATCCGTTGATCAGGCTGTAGCCGTTCTTCTCATAGACTTTCAGGTTCCTGAGACCAACTACGCCAACTTTTTTTAGCTGAGGAATTATAACTGCAGCATGGGAAGTGCTTCCTCCTTTAGCGGTCAGTAATCCGTCAACCTGCCGCAGGAGTCCGATGTCGTCGGGAACAGTGTCCGGGCGAATTAAAATTAAAGGGGTCTGAGGTTCTTTCTGGCTGAAAAATTTGATTTCCTGCTCGGAGAAAACAGCTCTTCCGCACAGCGCTCCGCCGCCAATACCGATGCCATATCCGATCAGAGACTTCTCCAGCTTGGGTGTTCTGGTGAAAGACTTCAACTTGAAGCGTTCCGGCGGCGGCATATCACGAGTCTGCAGGATATACAGTCCTTCCCTGGAATTATTTTCAAAGGTAAATTCAATCTCCTGGTGACCGAAACCCTGGTCGTAAATCAATATTTCTGCCAGGCGCTTCAACTCGGCATAAACAGCTGGAAACTTGTTTTCTAAAGAAATTTCGCTGTCTCTTTTTTCGCTTTTCCTTTGAGCTTCGGAAATAGGATATGTTTCTACCAGTCCGGCTACTATATCGTCACCCTGACCTCCGAAAATGAAATCACCTGAAAGAAGAACAGAACTTGACAGGCCCTTAGGATCACGGGTAAAGGTAACTCCTGAACCAGACCATTCGTCCAGATTACCGAAGACCATCGACTGAACAACAACAGCTGTCCCCCACTTGTCTGAAATGTTCATTTCTTGTCGGTACAATTTGGCTCGAGGAGAATGCCAGGACTCAATTACTTTGAAAATAGCTTTTCTCAGCTGTTCAGGCGGGTCATCTTCAACCGCGATTCCACTATCCTCGAGCGCTTTTCTATAAGCAAGGGCGATCTCGCGCATTTGATCGGGAGTGAAATATAGCTTTTTGGAGACGTTATATTTTTCCTTAAAATCATCGATGATTTCATCAAAGAAATCACGGTCCAGGCCCTCTGACATACCCCAGAACTGAAGAAAACGGCGGTAGCAATCCCAGGCCGCCCAGGCATAGCCCTTTTTCCGACTTAAACCTTCAGCAATTTCCTCATTAATGCCGACATTCAAAAATGAACTCATCATGCCTGGCAGAGAGATGGCCGAACCGCTTCTCACCGACAGCAGTAAAGGATTTTGAGGGTGGCCGAAGCGTCGGCGGGTAATTTTTTCCAGCTTTTTAAGTTCGCGCTCGAGCCTCATGTTCATATCACTGTAAATTTCCTGGTAACCGAGAATAGCCTCCAGGCATCTAAAAATTTCTGTGGTCAGCACAAAGCCCGGCGGGACAGGGAAATTGAGAGAATAAAGTTGCTTGAGAAAATAGCCTTTATTACCGAGAAGAATTTGATCATCTCTTTTCCGGGGCTTTTTATAAAGAGGCGTGATGATTATCTCTGGATTGTAACTCATCAGGATATTCAACATGTGGCTGTGAGCTTTGAATTTCTCTTGTTCAGCACACAATGTCTT
>Ga0209409_1002930_pt1 | contig 11803 bp, 19 predicted proteins | sample AD_JPNMR1_MetaG_FD_184424 | JGI IMG/M metagenome (GOLD analysis project Ga0209409, IMG submission 184424) | Active sludge microbial communities of municipal wastewater-treating anaerobic digesters from Japan - AD_JPNMR1_MetaG (SPAdes) (version 2) | ecosystem: Engineered > Bioreactor > Anaerobic...
TCTCCTGTTGCCGTACAAGGACTCGATTGCGTACCTTGAGCGTCCGATGGTGAATCCGACCAGGTTCAAAGCGACGGCTTCCGCGCTCCGTTGCCTAGAAGCCACGCTGATAGTTCTGGAAGCGATTGGCATCCCGTACAAGTTCGTGGACAGCAAAGCCTGGCAGTCCGCCTTGCTTCCCAAAGGATTGAAGAAGGAGCAGCTGAAGAAAGCGTCGCTGGAGGTAGTCAGGCAGCGGTTCGGGATAGAAGCTCCCAACTCAGGGATATCCGATTCAATCCTGATAGCAGAGTTTGGAAGACAATCAGAGTCGTTAAATCTAAACAAGGAGGAAAAACAATGAATCTGTCAAATTCAGACTTAAAATTACTTAGAGACTTGTCGCAATCTGTGCAGGGAAGAAGGAGAATAGCGTTTCTTTTAGCCCCAAAGTTCATATCCGACCCAGAGTCCACAGCTCAGCTCCTCAAGCAACTGGTTGAGGACCAGAGTATCTACAAAGACCTTTTAGCTAGACTCCTGTCCGAGTTGGCAATGAAATTTGCTAGCAACCCTAACTTCCCTAAAGCAGTAAAATTTGTAGAGTCCCAAATCCCCGATTGGGAGGGATTCTGATCAATTTGTCCCCAAATTTCCAGATCGATTACTCTGAGGAGCGAGTAGGATTTAAGACTTGTCATTTCTACAAAGTAGCAAACCAAAAGCTCCCATCTGTGTCAGCTATTCTGGAAGTGCTCGACGCCGGGAAGTCTGGAGCTCTTTCCTATTGGAGTAAGAAAACAGCCTTAGATTCGATGAAGTCAGCCCTAGAATCCAAACTCTCCATAGGGGTCAGCCTCTCAGAAGAAGATTTAGAAGAAGCTTACTCCTCAGCTCTCAAGTCCCCAGATAGACTGAAGAAAGAAGCAGCAGACGTCGGAACTGAATGTCACAACGCGATAGACGCCCTAATCAACCTAAAACCAATACCCCAGCTTTCTCAGCAAGCTCAAGCAGCCTTCAAAAACTTCCTCAACTGGACTCACTCACTCAACCTTACATTCCAGTCAGGAGATATCCCTGTTGCTTCCCCATCCCTAGGGTTCGGAGGTAGGCTCGACGCATTAGCTTCAGATCAACAAAACAACCTCATCCTACTCGATTGGAAAACAACTAACAAACTTAAAGTCCACAACTTCTACCAAGTAGCAGCCTACGCCCTAGCACTCAAAGAAACATACAACCTCTACCCAACTAAAGCCTTCATCGTCAAGTTCCCTAAGTCAGATTCCAAAATCCAACAATTGGAAGTAGACTTAAAATCAACCACTAAAGCATTCCTAGCTCTACTTAAATTATATTACTTGCATCAGCCAGTAGAACAATATTTCAATTCTATCAAAGGAGATTTATGGACTATATAGAAGATATAATAAGAAATGTCAAAATCGACCTCAAACTTAAAGGAGATTTCCTAAAAATCTCTTTTAACCCTTCTAATAAAGAATATACAATCTCAATAGCACTCCCTAACTCCCAAACCCCACTATCAGCATCAAGTAGAAGCTTAAAACTAGCTTTCTACGAAATAAAGAAAAAATCAGAAATAGTCAGAAAATATATATAACCACCATCTAAAAAATTACCACATTTTTTAACCATAATATCTTATTCACATATTATCCCACCCCCCCCACATATCACATTTTTTTGCCTATTTACCTTTGACACTCCCCGTGACTAAAGTCATGGGCTTTCGGCTAAGTTCCCCTGTAAGAAAAAAAAGAAAGAGGAGAAAAAAGAGAAGGAGAAAGAAAGGGAGGAAAAAGGAGGAAAAAGTGGAGAGAGAAAGAAGAAGGGAAGAAGGAAAGGAAGGATGAGGAGAAATGGAGAAAGGAAAGAAGGGAAGGAAGGAAGGGTGAGGAGAAATGGAGGAAGGAAGGGAAGGAAAGGAAGGAAGGAATACACCCCCCCCCTCAATTCCCCCATTTTTTTAGTCGCGGGGAGGAGGGGGTTACGCCACTATCCCCCCCGGGGGGGGTAGGCGGCTGGGGGAAATGCCCCCCCCCTATCTCCCAGCCGTGCCTATAAATATTGTGACGGCAGATAATATATCTGTCGTCAACCCTACATTTAAATATGTAGAGTAAATTCTCCCCAGTCTCAGGGGAGTAATAAATATGAGGCGTCCCCATAAGTCCTGACTTGGGGAACCGAGCAGGCAGGGGAAGGAGGTAAAATGGAAAATATTTTATACATTCCCCCGCATTGTGGGGGAAGATGTAATTGTGGCCATTTACATAATGGCCACATCAGATTAAGTGAGGTAACAGATAATTGTTATCTCACTTGCAATGGTTGTCCTTTTTGGGACAACCAGTGTATAGTAGACGGGCTTCTCGAAAGGGAAGCCCTGACCTGGAGGGGGTTTGTCCCCCTTCAGTATCTTGTCCTCAATTATGAGGACAAGACCCTCACCGCAGTCTTTGGTGAGGGTAAGGCACGTGGAGAGGCGGAGGTAACTCTCCACGAAATAACACCTGCCGCATTGAAAAATGCGGTAGAGTTAATAGACGACGTGGTCTCTAAGGGCCATGTCGAATGGATACCTTACTACTAATGGGGCTACATTATCCCACCTTAAAATGGTGGGATAATGTAAGGAAAAACCCCCGTAAATTACGGGAGAGGAGGAGAAATGAAGAAGAAGTATTTAAAATGCCCCGAGGGATGCCTCGGGGTGTGTTCGTGTGAGCGCCATTGGTGGCGCTCACCGGTGACTGAGGCAACGTTCAATTGCCTCAGTTGCAATCTTCTTGGATGTGAATATTGTGAGATTCACATCCAAGAACAGAAAAAGAAGGGGAAAAAATCCCCTTCTAAAAAATAGTAGGAGTTGCGATCCCGATAAGAAGGGAACTGAAACGAGTGGATACCTTACCCGTAGAGGTAGGGTATCCGCCCCGAAAGGGGCTATACCTCCCCATCTTAGGGTGGGGAGATGTAGCCTCTCGTAAGGCAAACACCACCGTAAATCCTTACGGGAGAGATTAAGCTGTACTCTCTCGAAGGTTGGGGATAGGAGGAGCCTATGTTAACATTTGGCTCTCTCCTCTCCATGGACGGGAAATATAAACTCCCGTTCATGGGAGGAAACCTTGTCCTTGATAATAAGGACAAGGTCCTTGGATACGAATCCAAAAACGGATTCATATCCAAGAAAAACTTCCCCGCTGAATTGGCGGGGAAAGTAAAGGAGTTCCTTAAGCTTCTAAAAAAGAAGCAGGAACTTCTCGCTCAGATCAATAAGATTGATTCTGAGCTTGAGACCTTTCAAGAAGATGAGGGGTCTTCAGTGGAATACGAGGAGATGTACCATTAGGTACATCCTCCTCGAAGGAGGGAAGAATGGTTTTTTTTAATGGGGAAAAATATTCCCCCAAGAAGGGAGACAAGGGCTGGTATATTCCCAGCCCTTTCATCATCATAGGCAAAGAATATGCCTATGATGCAAACCTTGACTACGAAGGATTTGTAGTCAAGGAAATAACCGATAAGAAGGGGAAGAAAGTCCCCATTATCGGGCTTCTGGTCCATGATTGTTCGGACCTGAAGTGTGGGGAGAGCTGCAAAGTATGTGGGAAAGAAAATCCCCACGTATTCCTTCAAAAAGAGTCTAAGATAATAGACTCTGAAACGCACCTCAAAATAGAGGTGTGTAAACAATGTGGAGAAATGCAGGAGGTAAAATCTCCACATAACTTTGGGAAAAATATCCAAGGAGACAAATTGGTATATAAATGTGTCTCCTGTGGATATTTTGAGGAAAGCAAAATCGGTTGGGGAAATTTAGAATCCCTCCCGACCGAAACTCCCATCAAAACCGTAGAAGAATGTCTTGGGCTTGATGGGATGATAGAGGAGGTTAAAAATGTTAACCTCCAAGAATTGAAAAATCTGTGGGAGGAATCTTTGTCCACCTACACTAAGTTAAATGAAATAAAAGGAGTTGCAGAAGATTCTTTAAAATCTTTAGCTAACTCCGTATTCCTTAAAATTAAACATAAGGGGGACAAAGCTATTTTAGAAGTTTCTTCCTCCGAAGAGTCGTATTGGAGTATGGAATCAATACTCCCATATTGTGTTGATGACGATGAATGCTTCGATGACCCTTACGACCAACATAAATCTAATCATAAGGAGTATATCAATAAAGAAATTAGTATTGAAGAGGCTATTAAGGTATACTTCAAAGGAACCGAATATGAGAACCTTTCATATTCGGAATTGCTTAAGTTATATAAAGAACTTAAGCAAAAAAATGAGGAATTGGACGAAAAAATAAAACAAGAGAAGTCAAAACTTATCAAGCTAAAAATGTTTAAGCTTGATGTCGGGAAAGGATATTATTGGCAAGGAACATTATTGCATTACATATTCGGGGATAAGATGAACTATTGGACATTTGTTGATGTATGGAATGCAGTATATGGGTTCCAAGAAAAAATAAAAGAAGGGAATTTATAAGGAGGCGAAATGAAAATAGTGGAAGTAAAGGGGTTAATTACCCCTGACGAAGAGAACTGGAAAAAGGCTGACAAGATTGTCGGTCTTTATTTCAATTCGGATGAGGCCATTAAGGCAATTAAATCCGAATTCGAAATGCTATCTGTCACCAAAGAAGGTGATAAGATAGAAGTCTGGACGGGCGGGAAAGACCATTTCTATATCCTCCCAAGAGAAATAAAGGAGGTAAATTCTCGAAGAAGTTTTTTGATGGGATAAAGGAAGAGTATACAGATAAAATTAAAGATAAAGTAATATTAATATAGGAGGTTATTATGAACAAAATACATGTGGAAAAATTAGAATACGCTAAAAAAATAATATTCCATAACGGGGATTATCTGATATTAGATATCGGAGAAGAGGTTTTAGAGAAACTTATTGAGACTGAGAAAGATCTCAATAAGGATAACTTTTTAGAAAAATTAGAAAATTTTGATGTTAAAAAACATTTTAAATATGTTTTTTTTAGTAATGAATTTGGAACTAGTTTAGCTTTAGGTGGGGGCAAGTGGGTAACTGATAAAGCATCTTTAGGTTTTTCTAACGACGATAGAGACCATGAAAGATTTGGGTATGTAGATATAAAATATTTCCCCGACGAAATAAAAGCCAATACTTTAGCCAATGTCTATTATTATTATAAGGATAAATATAAGGTTGTATATAAAGTAGAAATTGTTGGGGAATACAACCCCATAATAGAAGACTACCAAGCATATGAGAAATATTGTAAATTTAAATATGATACTTGGGGAACATAAATTTACAAAATAGGAGGTGTTATGAAGATAGACCCATCCACAGCCTTGCTTCACAGTACATACAAGAGCCACGAATTCGTGAACAAGGTCTGTCATTGCGGGGCTCACTTCACGCTGATAAATAAGAACGGGGTCCCGATAACAAGATTGTCCCACGTCGTAAACCAGATGACTAACTACGAGATTCCTACAATGGAACAGGAATCTACGCCGTTAGAACTGGCTTTCGAAAAAGATGGGATTAAGGTCTATAAGAGCAAATCAGTCCTTAAGGTATTGACGGATGATTCTCTTATAACCTTACATAGGTATGTGTTCCCGAAAGAACTCCCCTACAATTCCGAAGGGGATGTTACAATGAGAGTTGGTATAACTACCAATGAAGATTACATACCTAATGAGCAAGATTTAATAAACATCTACCTAAGGATATTGGAAGGGGTAGATGTAGCAAAGGAGGTAAAATGAAAATAACAAACAAAGAAGAACTTAAAAAATTCTTCTCCTGCTTATATACACAAAGGCAGGTTGTTATGGACGGGAAAAGTATAAAACTTGATTCTGAGATGGACGATTCCCGTTTCCGTTTCTATCCTGTAATGGATGGAAGCGTTATTAGGATAGTATACTCTCCTAAATCAGGCAAGAGAAACCTATCTGAGGAAGGGAAATATTACCAAGATAACTCAAAAGAAAAGCCTCAGAAAGGTAAAGTTTTCATAGGCAATCTTATATGGGTTAGCAAAACCCACTTGCTTATGAATAACTTCTTAGTCCAACCCAATAATATGGATTGGACTCCTACAACACTTATCCTTGACAGGATAGAGGAGGTAGAGGTATGATAGACATAAATCTTGTAAACTTGTTTAAGATACACGAGAACTATGGGCACGACCCACATAGTTTTATATGCTCGTGTTATCATATAAACACTTGGGGAGACTATGAAATGCTTATAGAAGAAATAAATAAATTGAAACTTCATACTCTCCAAGATGTTGTCGATTCTAAGATAGAGTCTGGCGACTTGGCTGGGATATTCTTCTTGATTTCTAAGCTTGATAATCCAAAACAAGCTTTAGACAATCTCTTCAAGAAGAATCCCACTCTTCTTATGTCTCCCCAATTCCTTAAGGCTATGCCTGAGATATATGAAGAGTATGCTCAGCAGAGGAAAGAATTAAAAAAATCCTTGTTGGATAGATATATAAAGGGGGAGTTATGATAATAGACCAAGTAACATTGAAATATCCCCCAAAGAAAATTATGGGGAAGATATTGGAGAAAGGCTACTCCATCGTAAAAAGGATGAGGAAGTTTTATCTCCTGAAAAAAATGATACAATAGTTATAATCTTCAAGAAGGATGTCGCTATCCTTCAAGGAGATGTAGAGCTGTTAGATTATTTAGAGGATTTAAAATTAACTATATAGGAGGACAAAATGAAACAGAGAAAGACATGGCTTACCGAAACCCAAGCCATGAATAAATACGGGGTTTCAAAATACAAACTTCTTGTAAGTGTTCTTACAAAGAAGGTTGCCACAAAAAATATCAAAGGGAAAAGATATCTTTGTGAGCAGGATGTCATGAAATTAAAAAAAGACGTTGTAGACTTATGGGGTCCAACTGTCGATATTAATGACATCCCGAAGAACAAAATCGCTGTCATAAGGGAAGGACATAGATTGCAATCTTGTGTAATTCCCGAGCTTGTAGAAAAAGGCAGAGAGATTATAATAATAGTAAAATAAATAGGAGGTACGAATGAAAGAGTATAGCTTGATGGAAGCCAAAAGGCTTCTCAAAGCCATCGCAGAGTCGAAAGAAAAAATCACTCTGATGATGGTCGGCGTCCCCGGAATAGGGAAGACGCAAATGGTTGAACAGGTAGCGGCTGAGGTTGGAGCAAAACCCTACAACATCAGAACCGCTCTTGTTGAACCCGCAGACCTCACAGGTATCCCGACATCGTCAGGCGAATACATATGTAAGGTTCTGCCTCCCTACAACGAGAAGGCGATAATCAACTTCGACGAACCTAATAGAGGACACATATCCTCTATCCAAGCTGTCTTCAAGATAATTGAAGGTAGAGGTTCGGTTGGGTATAAATCCAACCCTGAGCTCCATACGATAGTCGCTTGCGCTAATCCGATTAGCGAAGCGGATGTCATAGAGATTCTGGGTGAAGCTTTCATATCCAGAGCCCACATAATCAGAGTCAAAGCTGAGGTGGGTGAATGGGTTGATTATGCGAAGAAAAGAGGGATAGACGAGAAGATAGTTCAGTTTTTGCTGACCTATCCCAAATTCTTCTGCCAAGTTAATAACATCAAGAACGTTACGGAGTTCAATCAGGTTCCTAATCCCAGAAACTGGGAGAGAGGCTGGTTGGCTCTCAAGATGCACGAGGAAGCTGGAATTAGCTCCAGCGTCTCGAACATCTTGTCAGGCTCTGTTGGAGCAGAGGCTGCGGTAGCGTTCGAGAGCTTCTTGGCAGACCCAGAGCCGCCTGTCTCGGCTAAGGATATCCTCAGCGGCAAGTACCTGAAGGATAAGAAACTTCAGGAACGATACGCCAAGCATCAAAAAGAGTTTAAACATAAGGCAATAGCAACGGCGTACGACTTCGCCTTTGAAATATCTGGCGAGACCTTCAAGGACGATGTGGCTAAATCAATCAAGAAATTCCTTGAAGATACGGTCTTGGAAGAGGTTGCGATATCCATGTTTAAGAAGATGGTCGGGCAGGACAAACGTAAGACATTCAACGCAATCATCAAAGTCGCTCCCGAGTTCTCCGCTAAACATAGCGAAGCCATGATTCAGTTAAATATGGAAATTCAGCAGCTCATGGGAAAATAAGCCTTTAGTCGGGAGGGCTGGTTATCCAGCCCTCCCATAGGAGGTAGTATGGAAATGGGAAATATACCGACAATCATCAAGGGTATGCTGATGGATAGAGAATTCGACATGCAATACTACGGTGATTGTTTGATGCTCTTCGATATAGAGGAAAGCGAAATCATAGAAACCATGGGGGTCATGGTTAAAGACAGGAGAATCAAGCTACTAATAAACAGAAAGTTTTTAGAAGAGCTTGATTTCTATCAACTCAGATATGTCTTAGCCCATGAAGTCCTCCATGTAGTCCTTGGACATCTTCTAAGAGACAAGGATCTTAGGAACTTGGGTGTCCCCCATGAAATCCAGAATATAGGTGCTGACATGGCTGTGAACTCTATCTTGGGAGATCCCCCAATAAAGGATGCGGTTTATCCCACAAAGAAACCTTTCGAAAAATATGAGCTTGGGAAATCGTTCGAAGAATACGTCCGAGACTTGCTTAAGGATGCAAAGAAAGACAAAATTAAAGGACAGAAATCTATGGACGACCACAGCCAATGGGAGAACTCCGAAGAGTCTGAAGCTGTCGTAAAGGATATGGAGAACAAGTTAAGAGAGATAGCACAGAAATATAAAGGCAAGCTATCCCACCAGCTTAATTCACAGCTTGAAGCTCAGCATAAGATAGTCAATTGGAAATATAAGCTGAGAAGCTTAATATCAGCCTCTTTGTCCGACAGGTTCACAGCTTCCTATACAAAGCCCAATAGACGATTCCCTGACTTGACAGGGATAATCCCTGGCAAGAAGAGAGAAGCGGAAGGGAAGGTCTTCATCTTCCTGGATGTGTCGGGCAGTATAGAGGATGACTTGCTTAGCCAGTTTGTCGGAGTAGCTTTGTCTATCCCAGCTCCAAAGGAAATCTACCAAATAGATACCGAGATAGTTGGGAAGCCGATAAAGATACTCTCAGCGAGAGGGTTGCTTGGGAAGAAGTTTACGAGAAAAGCGGCTGGTGGGACTGACTTCCGCCCAGCATTCAAACTAGCCAAAGAAAAGAACGCTAAGATGATAGTCTACTTCACAGACCTGCTAGGCGACTTTCCCGAATCAGACCCAGGGATAAAGACTATCTGGGTTAGTCCCGACGGGGGCGCAGCGCCCTTCGGAGAAGTAATAAACATGGGAGACATTGTAAGGAAATAAAAATTACAAAAGGGAGGGTGATAGATTCGCCCTCCCTTTAAGGAGGAAATATGAAAAATAATTTAGCTAATCTACATTCCCAATATGATGCTCACGATATGATTCAATGCAAACATTGTAAAGTATGTGAATGCGGGAAGATGAGTCGGTTCGTTAAATACGAACTCCTTCCCAAATACATAAAGAAAAAGCTTCAAGTTTTTGATGCTAACCAATACTACTCTAAGATATATAACAACAAGGACAACAATTTAATTGTTAGATTATATAGCCTGTTGTATTCCAAAATCCCATTCAATCAAGAAGAGCTAATAAAAGAATGCGACAGGACTAATTATATATATCTATACAGGGTATTGCTGGTAAGCATATTTTTGACGAGGAAGATATATACTACTCCAATATTGAGATATGCCCAATTGCATGACTTGTGGAGCTTTATAATCAAAGAAAACATAATCGACAAGATAGACCAGCAAATGATAATCGACCTCTTAGAAGCTAACCCCGAAGAGATAAATCGTATGAGGAAAAGCTTTTCTTATTCTTTGCTACATATAATAAGAAGAGTAAGAGGTAATAAGTTATATAGCTACATGAAGCAGGAGTTTGGTGAATTCCTGACTATTAGCGATATGGGAGAGAAGAAATTCTTAGGGTTGTCCGACGTGTTCGGGAAAGGAGGAAGAAATGAAAGAAATAAAAGAAATAATAGATAATAAAACTAAAAAAATAAAAAATGCTAAAGAAGACATACTAATTCTGGCTGGGATATTCAGAGTATTAGCAATATCGGGGAAGATAACCGCTGAGGAAGCAGGGATGTTTATGACTATGATATCTAAAACGCTGAAGAAAGGATACACTAAAGGCGAGATAGAAGCCGCAGAAATGAGCATCTTCCACAAAAAAATAATGGAAGATAAAGGAGGATAATATGGATATAAATAAAATACATAATTTACATGAAATATATAATTCCCACGACTTCATAAAGGCAAGGACGAGGGATTTGGTGTGTAAGGATTGTGGATTTGCTAAAAACCTAATCCCTCCCAAATACCTTCCCAAGAAAACTCTTGAACAGATTGGGGACTTTAATCTTATCTTAGAAAAGATAATAAAGAACAAGGCTAACGAACAATATGTTTTATTTGAAGCTCTCCTTCTGAAAAAGAATGTGACCTCAGAAGAAATAGATAAATTGATTAAGGAGAAGACATATAATATAGCATTAAAGTTAGCCAAAGGGATAATTACCACAAAAGAGGAATTAGAAAGAATTTACAAAGACAATTTTGATTGTGCGATTCTTTCCCAAATAGATTACTATGGGATACAAATACCAAAACAAATCATATGCTATTTTATAGATAAAGAAAGGGAGAGATTGAGATATATAAGTCAAATGTGTAGGATAATCTCTAACATAAAAGGAAACATTAACGATGTAAAGGAAATTTTGGACTACATGCAAGATAAAATTAGGGATGCAAAAAATAGCCCTCTATATTTGAATTATACCAACAACAATATAGACAAAGTAAAAGAAATAATCTCATATGGTGGATTTAGTAAGATACTTATGGAACGCACTAAAGTCCAATGGGAGGAAGCATGACCAAAGAACAATTAAAGATATTGCATGACCAATACGACGCTCACGAATTAGTAGGCAGGTGTTTCTGCAAGACATGCAGAAGCTTGGTAGGACATCGTATTCTATACGCTAAAGACCTCCAAGCAATGACTAATCAGGAATTGTTGGAAAACGCTGAACTTATCTCTGGGGTAAGCACATCGCAAGTTTTAGAGAACTTGTTTCGCAGGATGGAGAAAGAGCCTATCTCCGACAATCTCCTGATGCTATTAAACAAATGTATAGAGGATAGAGAGGTAGATTATTATATGGGCGAATATCTATCCCCAACTTTAGAAAAAATATCCCTGAAAAATTATCCTAATTTAATCCCCTTCAAAGTCAAAGCAAGAGGGGTAAGAGGGGTAAGAGAATACAATATGAATAGTTATTTAACTATAAAACGCATAATATATAGAAAATTTTCTTATGAAAAATATTATGAAAAATATTATGTTTATTCTAAGCTCGACAACAATAGGTATACTGAAAACAAAATCCCTCCGTCTGCGGCCAATTTGGCTGTTGATGTGATAGGAGATATGCTGCTTATCCCTGCTGGGAAGAATTGTAAATTGAACGATTATGAACTTAAGTATGCCAAATTCTCCAATAAGGACAAAGTAATATTTAAAAACAAATCTGAAATTGAGGTACTTGAAACTCAGAAGGTTGAAATTCCAAGATACTCGCCAGGTGTTCTTTATATAGGTTCCTACAGAGCAAAACAAATATAAAAGGAGATGCTATGAACAAAAGGCAATTAAGAATATTGCATGACCTATATGATTCTCAC
>Ga0209409_1002931_pt1 | contig 11802 bp, 7 predicted proteins | sample AD_JPNMR1_MetaG_FD_184424 | JGI IMG/M metagenome (GOLD analysis project Ga0209409, IMG submission 184424) | Active sludge microbial communities of municipal wastewater-treating anaerobic digesters from Japan - AD_JPNMR1_MetaG (SPAdes) (version 2) | ecosystem: Engineered > Bioreactor > Anaerobic >...
AAGTAGATTTATCTCAACTATATCCTAATATAGACATTGCCGAAACATTATCAAATCTTATCGGCAAATGGATAAAAAAAATCAGTAGTGACGAAGTAGAATTTGAAGATGGAACAAAAATCAATACCAAAGATTTGGATTATAAACTAATTAAACCATTGATTTGGTGGTAATTATGGCAAAATTTAACTTATACAAAATCAATCCTACCCAACGAGATGAACTTGTTAAGAAATTTCAATCAGTTGGGCTTTCAAAAATAGGGAGCAAGAGTATTGATGGATTTTATCTGGATTTTTATTTTTCGGAAGAACCTGACGCTATAGATATTTGGTGGACTGACATTTATAAAGATTTTTTCGGAACAACAGAGAAACCAAAAAATAAAATATATTTTGCAACATTACTTATCTATAACTCCCAAACTGTTTACGCGGTTAGCCTTGGTAAGTCGCATTTTTACTTGAAGCACTTTTGCGATAGTGATTTTGGACTTAATTTAGCAGAAAGAATTGTTGATGAGATAAACCCTAAAATAAAAAACTCAAAGTTTTACAAAAGCCGGATAAATAAGGTTATCACAACCTATCAGGAAGGTAGTGGTATTGATTTTGACAGCGGCGAATCACTTCACTATTTGAAAGCTCGAACGATTGATAAAAATATATGGGGAAAAACTGCGAGCTTTGGGCATTCCGCCCAATTTAATATTGAGATTAAACCTGAAGAATTACCCGATTTTATCATAAAAATTGAGGAAATACTAAAGCAAAGCTCACGAATTAAATTGCCAAAGGTTGTTTTGGTGCAAGATGAAGAAACACAAAGCAAACTTGATAATTTGCTCGCCAAGGTTTTGATTAGCACGTCTCAATCATCTACGGTGCAAGAAAGTGATATTACCTTGTCGGGAGTAGATTTTATTTTCTCTGACCAATACGAATACAGCTTTTATGTGAGGGGAGATCGCGACTCTCACACTGATAAAGGAGAGCTTACATTAGACCGGCTGAGGCAGTTTATTTCAGAAAATAATATCAATCTTGAAACAAAACTTAATGATGTAAAAGTAAAAGTTCACAACGAGTTTGGCAGAGATTTTTCTGTGTCGCTTAAAGAGACATTGGACTTTGTGGAAGAAAAAGAGCGATATTGTCTTATTGACGGTAAATGGTATCAATTTAATCAATCATATCTGGATTTCTTAAAAGAGGAAGTTGATAGCATTGATTTTAAAGAGCGAGAGGATGTCCCTGATAAGACAGAGAAAGAATTTAATCAAAGAAAGGCTAAAGAAGGATTTGTTAATTGTGATAGGTTAAATGAAACTTTGTGTAAAAAGTACAAGGTGGAAAAGGTAGATCTGTATAAAGATAAGATACTCCACTTTGTTAAATTTGGAACCCCGCAAAAGATGAACTATGTAGTCGACCAGGCAATCAATACCGTTAAGCTGTTGCAAAGCAATCAAAGCAAAATTCTGATCAATGACGAAGAAAAAGATGTTGAAACGATCTGCTTGTGGCTTGTTTTTGATAGGAAACAGAGATTTAACAAGCTTTCGGAATTGAACTCTTTGATTTTTCATATGAAGTTAGCCGATTGGAAACGATTGGTACAAAATGCCAGATACAAACCAATTATTTATGTAAGTTATAGAAAAAATGTCTAAACTCTATCTTCAAAACATCGTAGACGATATTTCTTTTGAAAACCTGCCCGCAAAGTGGCAGGTATTTGATTTTGCGCGGTTTTCAGAAGACAAGGTGCTTTTTGATTTTCAACAAAATGCGCTGAAAAACGCACTAAAAGGTCTGTGGCTTTATTTCAAGGGGAATGCCCCATCTGCTAACGAAGTTACCCCTTTGCAAAAGGAGAATAATTTAAAGCAAAGTTTGTTTAATTTATATAAAACCAATGGTTTTGAAGAGAATTTTGATTACGATTTGAAGAAAAAGGCGGAAGGAAAGACGGCAAAATATCTTTTGGAATATCCGGAAGATTATCCGTCAGTTGACAATAAAATCTCATTTGCTCATTTTATTAACCGAATGAGCTTTTGGATGGCAACTGGAAGTGGAAAAAGCCTTATCATTATCAAGCTTGTTGAAATTTTGGCACAGTTAATGGGAAGAAAGGAAATCCCACCATATGATATTTTGATTTTAACTCATAGGGACGATTTGATAGAGCAACTTAAAAAGCACGTAGATGAGTTTAACTACGCTAATGAGACAAAAATAATTCTAAAAGAGCTAAAAGAGTATCCAGAAGTTAAAAGACAGCGAACATTATTCGATACCACTGTATTTTACTACAGGTCTGATAACTTAAGCGACGAACAGAAAGAGAAAATTATTGACTTCAAGAACTACGACAATGACGGTAAATGGTATATTTTTTTAGATGAAGCACACAAAGGAGACAGAGAAGACTCAAAAAGGCAACAAATTTATTCTGTCCTTTCAAGAAATGGTTTTTTGTTTAATTCTTCCGCAACCTTTATCGATTCAAGAGATATTGCTACCTGTGCTTTTGAATTTAATCTATCAAGTTTTGTGAACGCAGGGTATGGGAAACATATCAATATTCTAAAACAAGAAATAAGAGCATTTAGGGATGAAGAAGATTACAGTGGAGATGAAAAGCAAAAAATAGTTCTAAAGTCTCTAATTCTTTTAACTTACGTAAAGAAATTCTATCAAGATATCAAGAATATCCAACCAGATTTGTATCATAACCCTCTACTTTTAGCCCTGGTTAATTCTGTTAATAAAAAAGATGCCGATCTTAAACTTTTCTTTAGAGAGCTGGAAAGAATTGGAAAAGGAGAAATTGATCCTGGAGTTTTAAAAATTGCTATTGACGAACTATGGGATGAGTTAAAAGATGAGCCTGAGTTTATGTTTGAAGAGGGCATAAAAATTAAAGTAGATGAGACAATTCTCAAAAGCATAACAAAAGATGATATTTTAAGATATGTATACAATTCAAATGGTAGCGGAGAAACTGAAGTATTAGTAAGGCAATCTAATAGAAAGGAGTTAGCCTTCAAGTTAAAAACCAGCGATAAACCATTTGCATTGATAAAAATAGGTGATACATTAGAGTGGTTGAAAGAAGAACTTGCAGGATATGAAGTTCAAGAAAGATTCGAGGATGAAGGTTATTTTGAGAGTCTGAACAAAGAGGAATCTGAAATTAATATTTTAATGGGCTCTCGTAGTTTCTATGAGGGATGGGATTCCAATAGGCCTAATGTAATTAATTTCATCAATATTGGGGGAGAGGATGCAAAAAAGTTTATTCTCCAATCAATTGGACGAGGAGTAAGAATCGAGCCTATAAAAAACAAAAGAAAAAGGTTGTTGCAGCTTTATAATTCAAAGGAAATAGACCAAAATTTATTCGATAAAGTCAAAGATAAAGTACTGCCGATAGAAACCCTATTTATTTTTGGAACAAATAGAAATGCTTTGACCACAGTGGTTCAGGAGTTGAAAACAGAAAAAGAGGGGGAAAGAAAGACTTCACTTTCTCTGTTTGAAAATCCCCAGATTCAAAAAGATAAATTACTTGTGCCAAAGTATAGACCAGCAGATTCTCCTCTTTTGAAAACGGATAAGCAAGTTAAATTTGAGATTTCAGCTGAGGATTTGGAAGTACTTTCTGAATTTGGTGAATTCATAACAGATGATAGAGTTATTTTGATGAGATACAATACAGAACCAAAAAAAGTTAAATTTCTAAGAGAAAGCCTGAGAACTCAAAACGATTTTAAAACTGGTGAGAAAAGCTTTAAGGACGTGGATTTGCTTATTCAGAGGTTTTTCGATTATCTCAGTGTCACTTTAGAGGAATTTGAAAAATTTAAAGAATTAGAGGAAGAGATAAGACATTTTAAAAATATTAAGGTTTATTTGGAGGACATTAGCGAATTACAAGAGAAAATTGAGAAAGTCTCCCAATTCAAGGATCCCTCCCAATTGGATGAAGAGTTAAAAGAAAAGTATAACCGCAGAGAAATTAGTTTAGAAGAGTACACCGAAGGCATCAAAAAAAATGCTCGGATGGTTAAAGAGGAAAAAGTAGAGTACAAAGGTAAGCAATTGAAGATTAAGTATGTTGCCAACCACTATTACCTTCCAATCATACTGTCTGATGATGAAAAAGTTGATTATATCAAGCACATTATCAATGTTAATAGCGAAGTGAAATTCATAAACGATCTGGAAGATTATTTAGAAAGACCAGATAATAAGTTTAAAGACTTCGATTGGTGGTTTTTTAGTAAACTGGATGAGAGTTTAGATGAAATTTATATTCCTTACTACAATCCTAATGTAAATACAATCAGTAAATTTTATCCTGATTTTATATTCTGGTTTAAAAAAGGAAATAACTACTTTATTGTTTTTGTTGATCCAAAAGGTATAAAACATATAGACTACCAATATAAAATAGATGGGTACCGTCTAATTTTTGAATCCAACAATGGTGGAAAGAAAGAATTTTTATATGATGGATCTAAATTGAAAGTTTATTTATTACTGCGAACCGATGACATAAACAAAGTTTCGCAAGGTTATAAACAATATTGGTTTGATAAAATTGAAGAAATGTTAAAAGTAATAGCATGATTGATGAAATATTTTATGGTGTCGGGCACTTTGCAGTTGCTTTACTCTTTAGGGCGTACAAAAATAGAGATGTGTGGCTTATGAGGGTGGAGACTTGACTTTCTTATTGGCACGTGCAATAATTATGGTAAAGTGCGTGGCTAATGAAGAAAGATGGTGATCGCATTAACGAAGCTATAGATCGAGAAAATTTCATTTTTATGCTTTTAAAGGAATTCACAAGTATATTTGGAAATGACGCAAATAAAGTTAAGGTGTAGAATGAGGAGGTAAAAATGGAGGGTTATACAAAAAGTTATACTGTTAAAATTAGACCATTAACTCCAATTTGGACAGGGGATGAAGATGGGAAAAATACCACATTAAGAGAAACAGGTATAATTGGAAGCTTGAGATGGTGGTATGAAGCACTGATTAGGGGATTAGGAGGAACCGCTTGTGACCCAACAAATGAGAGTTCTCGATGTAAATTAGATCATGATAAATTTTATAAGGCAATAAAGAACGGGAATTTAATTCAAGATGCATTAGATACGCAAATATGTCAGGTTTGTCAGCTCTTTGGATGCACAGGTTGGGCAAGGAAGTTCAGATTAGAAGTAGAAAAAAAGAATGATAACGAAACTATCGATTTAAGATTCATAGAAATGAGAGAAATGAAAAATATTGAGTGGGCTTTGTTAAATAAAACTATAAAGATAATTTCAGATTATGGAGCAATAGGAGGAAAAATTGCAGAAGCTGAGTATGGAATTATAAGGATAGAACAAAATGGTTTAGACAAATTTGACTTAAAAAAGGAAGAATTAAATAATTATCTTAGGAAGAAAGTAAAAGGTGTTGACAATCCAAATCTATCAAGGTTTATCTTTATTAAAGCCCCAAATGATAAAACATTTATAAAGATAAAGAACAAGCTATCATTTTTAAAAGGTGAAAAAAATAAAGGGAAAAAATATTTTTATAAAACTATAAAAGAAAAGCCAAATCGTCTTTTTGTTTACGCTGAAAAAGATGATGAATTTAATTGTATAAAAAATTTTTTAAATAAGGAACCAATTCTTTTCATTGAAGGATTAAAATTATTGGAGGAATTAAAATGATACACGATTATTATCTTTCAAAAGTACCTAACGAAATAAAAGATTTTGACCAATGGGATAAAGAAAAAGAGAATTTGTTAATAGATAAGAAAAAAAAAGAATGGCGTAGAAAATCTAAGGAGGATAAATATAAAATATGGCTTGAGGAGATATTCGTAGTTCCTTTAAGTACTGAAAAGAAAAAAGAAATTTTGTGTAAATTAAGTAAAAATCAAGATTACAATTTTTATCCTACAGATTCTGATCTCAAAAATCTTACTGAGGACTCCACTCTTTTAAAAATCTCCTTCACCCTCAAAAAACCTTACACAAGCAAAGATGAAGGCGAATTTCACATTGTAAAGGGAGATGAATTGTTTGAATGGCCTGAAAGCGATAAGTCTGTAGCTGAAGTCGATAAATCTACAAGTGATAATGAAAAAAATAAAATATATGATAAAATAATAAACTATCTAAAGAAATACAACACAACAACAAGTAAAGAAAATATTATAACTGAAGATAATGAAATACGTTTTGAAAATGGAGTTATCGAGATAGAAGGAAATTTTGCTATTTTGAAGATAAATGAAAAAACAGAGGATTATTTTATTCTCGAAGTAGTAAATCGGAGAAAGAAAGTTTACAGTATAAAAATCCTTGAAAACCCTATCGTTAGAGATAAATTCACAGGACTTCCTATGGTGAAGCCTACAACGTGGAAAGGGCATTTGAGATTTGCTGCTGAGAGAGTTGAGTGGGATAAAGAGGAAAAAAAGATAATTATCAAGCGACTTTTTGGATCAGAGCCAGAAGAAAAAGATAATCCCTTAAAAGGAAGACTTTACTTTTTTCCTACATTTTTCAAAGAGGAAGCAGAAAAAGATGTAATAACGCCTTTGAAAAGAGATACCAGAACCCCGGCAAGAGGTCCAATAAACTTAGAAGTCATAAAGCCAGGCAAGAATGGTGATTTTTATCTATTATATATTCCCTATCCTAAGGGAGCGGATTTCAAGGAGGAAGATGTCAATAAAGATTTAAGATTTTTAGCTGATGCTTTAAAACTGATGTTTTACGTCTATGGCTTTTCAGCGAAAAAAACCTCCGGGTTTGGGGTGATTGAAGAAAGTTTAGAAAAAGGGGAAATTTTGATAAAAATGAATGACGAGATTCAGATAAAGGAATTTTCTAAACTTGATGAGTTGAAAAATGAAATAAACAAATTGGAGTGGAAGCTATGAACGATTTAATTCAAACTATTATAGATAAAAAGAAAGATATTCTAATCGGTGAAATCGGGGCATTACTCCACGATATTGGAAAATGCCATCCCGATTTTATAGGAAAAAACTCAATTGAAAATACACCAACTAATTTTGACCATCCAAAAATTGACAATTTTCTTGACAATAATTTTATTAGCTTAATTAAAAACGATAAGTTTAAAATTAAAATTAATAATAACGAAACAGACATATATTCATTGATAACTGAACACCGTAATAACCAGAATAACAATCCTTTTATAAAGAAAATACAAACATGTGATCGCCTTGATTCTGCTGACGATAAAGGAATTGTCAGAAGGAAACAATCAAAGGATAATACCATAATCAGTTCGCCGTTTGGCTATCTTAAAGAAAAGATTGATCTTCAATGCTTAGAAAAGAGACTAAACGATTTAGAATGTTATTTAACAGGTTTATTTCAGAATTATATTTCTGAGAATATGAGTATAGACTGTTTTAGAAAGTCTTTAATCAATAAACTCAAAACCACTTTTTCTCATGCCCATGGAGAAACAAGGATTCCAGCAAACGATGTTACCCTCTGGGACCATTCACATTCTACTGCATCGCTTTTTAAATCTGTCTTATGTGCTACGGCGCTTGGAGAAAATCCTGATCATGAGAAATTGCAATGGCGAATTCTTGGATTTTGCTGGGATGGCATTGGTTTTATAAATAAAGGCAAAAAAATTGCCGATATTCAAGTAAGAAATAAAATTATAGAAGATATCAAAAATAAATTGACAGAAAAATTTGAAGTTGAAATACCAATCGGGAATGTAATTTATGAGGATAATAATGGAATCTATTTTACATTTCCTGCATTGAATAAAAATTCAGAAGTACTTGCAGCAGAATGTGCAAAGATTGGACTTGAAATTATTAGAGAGAAAAGTGATAATGAAATATGGCCCTTTTTCACCTTGAGCAAACCATCCAGAAGCCTCACCACCCTTGCTGGAGAATTGAAATTTGCTTCTCAAAAGAGAAATATCCCAAAGATGAGCCCAACACTTTTTTTTATTAAGCAGGAAAATAACGAGGATAAGATAAAAGAAGAAAAAGTATTAGATAGCCCTGAAACGCCAACTCCAAAAGATGAAGATGAAGAAGATATTTGTCCTATCTGTAGATTTAGAGCAAAATCTAAAGACAGTGAAAGATGCGATGTTTGTGAAAACAGAAGAAAAGGCAGATTAAATGAATGGCTTAACAACAGAGAAAATACCATCTGGATAGACGAGATCGCAGACACCAATAATCGTGTTGCACTGCTTACCTTGAACTTTGACCTTGATAAATGGCTCGATGGTACGATGGTAGGGACAATCTATTCGCAAACTTTTGAAGACTGGCTTTTGGGGAGCAAAAGAAAAAGAGAAAATAATGTTATGGTTGAGAAAAACACAGTTCAATTATTAAGGGAAGCAGGCGTTACTCAATCTTTAGTGCCTAATAAAGAAACTGTTTATAATCTTTTAGAAAGAATAACTGAGATTTCAAAAAATAAAAATTCTATAAATCAAGTCAACAAGAATAATGCGGCTAAATTGTTAGATACATTCTTTGAAGATATTGAAATAAAAAAGAGTAAGTTAGAGGAACATCTTTCAAACATAAAAGAAAGAATAGGAAGCAATGAATTGACTAAAGAAAATCTTGCCTGGCATCTTTTCACTCAAAACCCATCTCCAGCTCGTTTATACCGTATCTGGAAAGAGACAAAAGAATTCTTTGATTTAGTTATTAATAAGGTAAATAGTGAGATTTATCAAAATAAATGGAAAAGAATTAACTTTTCTGTGGATTATAATGAATTAAAATCTAAACTAAAGCAAAATGCAAAAATAGAAGAGAATACTCCTTACATAATAAAAATCAAAGCCTTAACGCCTGAGAATGTTCTCGTATTTCATTCCACAAATGGTGAATTTTATACCATTGAATCTCTTGAAAAGTTTAGATGTGGAGGAAAATCAGGTATTGAAGCAGTTAAGGAGGCTTTTAGTAACGAAATAAACTGGATTTCAACGGAAGATGACCCTGACACCAATCTACTACAGAACAATCAAAATGTAAAAATTAATAATCCAACTATAGAAGAATACTTCCCCTTTATTGAAATCACAACATCGCCATTATCGCTAAGAATACTTGTACCGGCATCAGATGCCATAAAAATTCTGGAGTCGATCGTAAAATTATATAATCAAAGGTTTGAAAAAGTAATTGGGAAATTACCTCTCAACATGGGCTTACTTGTTGCGAATAGAAAATTCCCCCTTTATGTGCTTCTGGAAGCCGGAGGTAGAATGTTTAGAAATAAAGAATTCAAAGACCCCGAGTTGATGGATATATGGTGGGATATAAATGGACTTATGAATGATGAATATTACAGTTATTATCCAATGAAAAAACTCGATGATCATAAATACAATCTCGATGATCTGTCCCGCTTATCTAAAGGGGGAAAATTTGCATTATATCCCGGATACTTTGACTTTGATTTGCTTCTGGGTACCAACGATAGATACAATATCTTCTACAAGAACAAAAAGAGAGCTGGTAAAGATTATAAACTCTATTCCAAACGACCTTATTATTTTTATCAATTTGCAGAAATGATTAACTTATGGGAAACATTAACAAACAATATTTCCAGCTCGCAGATTAATTTTATAGAAGAAATGTTTACAAACAAACTGCGAGAATGGCGTAATGTAAGTGATGCAAACCAGGAAGAGGTTTTCAAAAAATTTGCAGAGGCAACGATTAAAGATGCATTCAGTGAAAACTGGAATAATTTGAGAATAGAAACGCAAGACTTTATTTTAAACTCTGCATATAATGGACTTTTACTCGATACAATAATTTTATTCAATCATACAATAAAAGGAGGTCAAACAAAATGAATGAACCTAAAAAATATTTTGGAATAACCCTTGATCCGGTGCATATCGGAGCCGGTGGATATAGACTCGGTAGGGTAGACAATACCATTGTCAGAGACCCTGCCACAGATGTGCCAAAGATACCAGGAACTTCGTTGGCCGGGGTTATAAGAGCATTTGCAGAAATTGTAAAAACTGAAGACGATAAGAAACAATTTACTGATTTAGAAATCGAGAAGGTCTTTGGTGACGATAGTAAACAGGGAAGTGTAAGATTCTATGATGGGCAGATACTCTTCTTTCCCGTATCTTCTATTCAAGGAACAGTATGGGTGACTACCAAGGATATACTTGAATACTGGCTGGGAGAAATAAAAGACACACAAGGAGAGAAAATAAAACTCCCTGATAAAATCGAAGATAAAGCCTATGCAGTAAAGGGAATCAATAGTTCTAACGATTTAAATCTTGGCTGGCTTTTATTGGATACTCAAAATATTAACGAAGGAAAAGAAATTACATTACCGCCGAAACTTGATAAATTCTTAAAAAGAATTGTGATTGTTTCAGATAAATTATTTTCTCATATTGTAAATGACAATTTAGAAGTGCGCACATCTGTAAGGATCGATCCAGAAAGAGGAACTGCCGCAGAAGGTGCATTATTTACTTATGAAGCAATACCAAGAGGAACGATTCTGGGATTTGAAATGGTTACAGATACCCGAAGGGGAGATAATGTAGAGAGCATCGTTGATTTGATAGAGGCAACGTTTACATACCTAAAACTTCTCGGATTGGGCGGAATGGGAACGCGAGGTTTTGGAAGGGTTGATTTTTTCCATCTTAGAAAACAATAAGCAGTCAAATAATAAAATGGAGGGTAACAAAGATGACAAATCTTGATTATATATGTGCAAAAATTGGTCAGAACTTAGTAGAAAATGGAAAAGATAAAAAAGAGAATATTCTCAGAAAAGCCCTTGGAGTTTTACAGGAAGACGGTGTATATGCCATGTTTCTCTGGCTGGAAAAGGAAGATAGTGAAATAAGAAAAAAGCTAAACAGTTTACTAAATAAGAATGAAATAAAAAGCAAACTTCTTTCAGATTCTAAAAGTTTTCCTGATGATTTTAAAGAATTTTGCAGACAGCTTCAGGAAGTTGCTGAGGATATTGATAAACTGCTATTTCTCAAAAAAATCCTTGAACGCACTCTCACCTATGCTTTATATCATGCAAAAATAAAAGAGGAAAAAAATGTGGACAAGAATTGATGTTATTTTTACATTAAAAAGTCCCCTTCATATCGGATATCTTCCGTTTAAGGGCTCTGTAATATCACCTACAAGGTACTACGTTCCGGGTAAAAATTTCTGGGGTGCTATAACAAAACGTACAACTGAACACTTGTATGGAAATCCTCAGGGAAGCAACTATAGAGAAGTAGGTGATATAATAAAGAATAATTTTAGATTTTCATACTTCTATCTTTATGATGACAAAACTATATATATCCCCAGTTTTGATGATGAGCTAAAATATGGCAATCTTTTATTACCGGAGTTTGAGCACAAATTTATAGGTAGTAGAGTTTTGACCGCAATAGATAAAAATTCAGGGACTGCAAAAGACGAGAGTCTTCACGAAGTCGAATTTATAAAAGATAAGTATACAGACGAAAACGGTGAGGTAAAAACTACAAAAATTATTGGTTGCATTTGGATAAAAGAGGGAACTAAGCTGGATAACAAAGATGTAGAAATTAAAGATAATGGAATTTTTATAAATGACTTCAATATCATTGAAGAATTGACTCTTGGAGGAGAGCTTGGCTATGGGTTTGGATTAGTAAAATTAGAATCTATATTAAATAATAAAGTATTCCCAATAGAAGA
>Ga0209409_1002935_pt1 | contig 11769 bp, 8 predicted proteins | sample AD_JPNMR1_MetaG_FD_184424 | JGI IMG/M metagenome (GOLD analysis project Ga0209409, IMG submission 184424) | Active sludge microbial communities of municipal wastewater-treating anaerobic digesters from Japan - AD_JPNMR1_MetaG (SPAdes) (version 2) | ecosystem: Engineered > Bioreactor > Anaerobic >...
ACACCGAATATAATAACAGGGACACCGCAACTTGCTGATTCAGAAATCATATTGATACTGTCCTCTGTTACAAGGATATATCTGCAGAGAGAAAGTATTCCGGGGTAGTGAGAACCTTCTGAATATCCAGGGAACTCCGCATAAATAAACGACTTTTTACCTCTTATTCTATCCTGAATAAAAGATACAACCTTGCCTTCTGTCCTTCTTGATGTAGTGATTATAAAATTATATTGTCCTTCAAGTGGTTTTAATACATCAAAAAGCATCTCTGCCCATCTTAACGATACTCTATAATTCTGGTCATTTCCTCCGATAAGTACCCCTATAATCTCTTTATCTTCTGAGAGGTAAAGAAGCCCTTTCAACCTCTCCCTTTCCCTTTTCAGCATCTCATCTGTTATGCAGTTCGGCGCACCCATTGTAATTATTAAATTTCTCTGGTTTTTCTTTCTCAATTTAAGAAAGTCATGGTAAGGGATAATAGCAAAATCAAAGAGTTTAAGAGGAATAACAGAAGGAACCATTATATTAACAGAAAACGCTTTTTTCTCCTTTGAAAATATAAGATTGACAGGTGAAAGGACGGAGCCAGCGGATATAATTACATCAAACTTATCTGCCCATATATCATTATGTTCTTTCAATAGAAATTTGAGAAGTTTTTTACCGCATCTCCATAACCTTAAAACACAGAGAATAGAGAGAATTTTACATGACAGAGGGTATGTTCCTTTCCTTGAAGGAAGTCCATAAGAAGGACCTTTCAGTTTTACATCAAAAATTTTTACGTTTGCGGAAGGAAATGCCTGTGCTATTCCAAGTGCCTGGTTCAGATTTCCCTTAAATCCGTCATTGAGAACCAGTATATGGGGGTCAGGTCTTGCTTTTTGCATCATTTCCTTCTTTTTTAACAATCCTGCTTATTGTTGAACAATGGACATTAAGAAATTTTGCGATGTCTGATTGGTAATATCCATACTTTTTAATGGCTTTTACTATATACCTATGCATCTCTTTCTTTTTATACATTATCTCTTTAGAAAATATTTCTTCAAGAGAAGGCCTTTCCAAATATCGCTGAATTCTGGGGATTTCTTTAATAGAACCCTTGTCCTGTTTCAACCCTCCATATTTTTCTATAAATAATTTTCCACCCAAAAAGACCTGACCTTTTACTTCCTTCCAGATAGATTCTTTAGAAATACCCTGTTTGACAAATTCTATATACCTATTCCTTGCTTCTGTTAAATCTAAACTGAAATGTCCAAGAATCCAATCCGTTGTTAAATATGGGGGGCTACTTTCATATCCTGCAGTAGCCCTATAACTACTCCACTTCCATTCTTCTGGCTTGTCAGTTAATCCTGCTCTTATAGGATTTAGAACAACATATCTGCAAACTTCAAGTAAATAACTTTCTTTTTCTATTAAAATTGACTTATATCTACCCTGTAATAAATGTCCAATTCTATCATGACGTTTGTTATACAACTGTGTGTATGTGCCATTCAAACATTTCATCCCTCTCGAAAGATTACCTTCAGGTGTTTCAATAACCAGATGATAATGATTGTTCATTAAACAATATGCATGACATAACCAGTTGAAGTTTTCTGTAATTTCCTTCAAAACTCTAAGAAATAGAGTTTTATCATCATCCCCTAAAAAAATTTCTTTTTTTTCATTTCCTCTGGAAGTTATATGATATACTGCTCCTTCAAATTCTATTCTTAATGGCCGACTCATAGAAAGATTATAAGATGTGGAAATGCAAAAAGCAAGACCTGACCCCCCAGGTTATAGGCGGACTTCAATACCTTTGTTTTTGAGAAACTCTTTTATCTGAGAAATGGTATATTTTCTAAAATGAAGGAGAGAAGCGAGAAGGACTGCACTTGCCTTTCCTTTGATTATTACATCTGCCATATGTTCCAATGTACCTGCTCCCCCGGAAGCAATAACAGGAATACTTACACTTTCTGAGACGCTTCTTGTAAGTTCTATATCATATCCCTTTTGTGTTCCGTCCATATCTATACTGGTAAGCAAAATCTCTCCTGCCCCAAGTTTCTGTACCTTTTTTGCCCACTCAACTGCCTCAAATCCTGTGGGCGTCTTCCCGCTTTCTATATATACCTCCCATTTATTTTTTCCAGCCCTTTTCGCATCTATTGCTACAATGATACACTGACTTCCAAATTTTTTTGCACCTTCTTCTATCAGTTCAGGGTTTCTTACAGCAGCTGTATTTATAGAAATTTTATCTGCCCCTGACTTCAAAAGGTCTTCTATATCCTGTAAACTTTTTATCCCGCCACCAACTGTCATAGGTATAAAGACCACCTCAGAAACCCTTTTAACAACATCCACCATTGTCTTTCTTCCTTCTATGGTAGCACTTATATCCAGAAAGACAATCTCATCGGCATTCTCTCTGCTGTAAAAAGAAGCATGTTCCACAGGGTCTCCTGCCTCTCTGAGATTCTCAAAATGCACACCTTTTACTACCTTTCCATCTTTCACATCCAGACACGGAATAATTCTTATTGCAGCCATATCCCCTCCAGAAAATTTTTCAGAAATTTTATACCCAATTCACCACTCTTTTCAGGATGAAACTGGACACCCACTATATTATCTTTTTTTATGAAAGAAGCAAATTCTATACCGTACTCTGTAGTTCCTGCGACAACAGAAATGTCGTCAGGTTGTACATAGTAAGAATGGGCAAAATAGAAGTAATTATTATCCCCTATATTGAAAAAAAGAGGGTTGTCGGGTTCTGAAAGTTTAACCCTGCTCCATCCCATATGAGGGACCTTCAGTTTCTTATTTTTTAACTTAAATCTTTTAACCTCTCCTTTAATAATTCCAAGTCCTTTACTATCCCCTTCCTCGCTGTGTGAAAAAAGCATCTGAAATCCCAGACATATACCAAGAAATGGCTTCCCTTTATCTATCTCTTCCACCAGAGGCCCTATTATTCCTTTTAAAGAAAGTCCTTTCATTCCATCATCAAATGCACCAACCCCAGGAAGGACAATTATATCTGATTTTTTTATATCACTCCCTCTTTCTATCAGAAAGACCTTTTTCCCGCAGGCAATTATTGATGAACAAACACTGCGGATATTACCTGCACCATAGTTTATTATTCCTACCATATGAATATTTAAAAAGTAAAAACTCAAAAGTCAAAAGGAAAAACTTAATAGTTAAAACTCAAAAGTAATAAGTCAAAAGTAAAAACTCAAAAGTCAAAAGGAAAAAGTTAAAAATAATTGTTCTTTGATACATAAACATCATTTTATCTATAAAATTTTAACTACTAACATTTCTCTACTTATATAAACCTGCAATTTGATTTATTTGTGTATGTGGTATTCCTGAATACTTTTTACTGTAATTTCATCTTCCTTCAATTTTTTTATCGCTACGAGTGTGGCTTTTGCACCGGGAATTGTAGTTATAAGGGGGATATTTCTGCTCACTGCAATGCTTCTTATAGAAGTAATATCTTTCTTGGGCTTCTTTCCTGAAGGGGTATTAATAATAAGTGATATCTGATTATTCTTTATATAGTCAAGTACATTGGGCCGTTCCGCTTCATAAATCTTTGGTACTATTGTTGTTTCTATCCCATTTTCTATAAGCAGATTACCTGTTCCCTTACTTGCAAGAATTTTAAATCCCAGTTCCTGAAATCCTTTTGCTATAGGAAGAATTAGATTCTTATCCCTATCTTTTACACTTATAAAGACAGAGCCCGACAGTGGAAGCTTCTGACCTGCTGCTATCTGGCTCTTTGCATATGCCATCTCAAATGTTTTATCAATGCCTATAACCTCTCCTGTAGATTTCATTTCTGGTCCTAAAACAGTGTCAACACCGGGAAATCTTATAAAAGGAAAGACGGATTCCTTCACCGCAAAGTGTTTAACCGAAACCTCTTTTATAAAACCCAACTCTTTCAGTGTCTTGCCTGTCATTATCTTTGTAGCAAGTTTGGCAAGAGGAACATTTATAACCTTGCTTACAAACGGAACCGTTCTGGAGGCACGAGGATTAACCTCAAGGATATAGACAGTGTGGTCCTTTACAGCATACTGGATATTTATTAGTCCATTGATATTTAATTCAAGAGCAAGTTTTTTTGTTGCTTCTGCTATCTCCTTTATAATATCCTTGCTCAAACTATAAGGAGGCAAAACCATTGCGCTATCACCTGAGTGAACACCCGCTTCTTCAATATGCTCCATAATACCACCAATAACACACTGCTTTCCATCACATATAGCATCTACATCAACCTCTATCGCATCTTCAAGAAATTTATCTATAAGTACGGGCCTTTCAGAAGAGACATCCACCGCCTTCTGCATAAATTCTTCAAGTGATGTCCTGTCATAGACAATCTCCATTGCTCTGCCACCAAGAACATAGGAAGGTCTGACAAGAACAGGATAGCCGATACGTTCTGCTATTACCTCTGCTTCTTTAAATGAAGTGGCTGTACCGTTTGGTGGCTGTCTTAGAGATAGTTTTTCAAGAAGGTTTTTAAATTTTTCTCTATCCTCAGCAATATCTATTGCTTCAGGACTTGTTCCCAGTATCCTGACACCTTCTTTCTGTAAAGGTATAGCAAGATTCAGCGGTGTCTGCCCACCAAACTGCAGGATTACCCCTTCTGGTTTTTCTTTCTCCACTATATTCAGTACATCTTCAACAGTTATGGGCTCAAAATATAACCTGTCTGATGTGTCATAGTCAGTACTTACTGTCTCAGGGTTGCAGTTAACCATTATACTTTCATAACCTTCTTCCTTGAGAGCAAAGGATGCATGGACGCAACAGTAGTCAAATTCAATTCCCTGCCCTATCCTGTTTGGACCACCCCCCAATATAACTACCTTCTTCTTATGTGAATGCGGTATGGAATCCTTTTGTTCATATGTTGAGTAATAGTAAGGCCTTTCTGCTTTATATTCTCCAGCAACACTATCCACCGGCTTGAAAACTGCCTCTATCCCTTCTTCCTTTCTTCTTTTTCTAACATCTCCTTCGTTGCATTTAAGAATAAACGCAAGTTGTCTGTCGGAAAAACCTGACTTTTTGGCTTTTTTAAGAAGTTCTGCAGGAAGTGCGCTTATATTGTATTTAGAGAGCCCTTTTTCCATATCAATAATTTCCTTTATATTGTAAAGAAACCATAGGTCTATAGCAGAATACTTATATATCTCTTCAATGGTAAGTCCTGCAAGTATCCCGTATCTCAAATAAAACATTCTTTCATCATCAGGGATGGATATTTTTCTTATTATCAGTTCCTTTTCTTCTTCCGTAAATTTATGGTTTATATCCCATCTATCCTTTTTATCACCACCAAGTCCATATCTTCCTATTTCAAGTGAACGAATCCCTTTCTGCAGTGCCTCACGGAAATTTCTCCCTATGGACATTGCTTCTCCAACTGCCTTCATAGATGTTGTAATGGTCTTATCAGCCCCGGGAAACTTTTCAAATGTAAATCTGGGAATTTTAAAAACGCAGTAGTCCACTGTGGGCTCTGAAAAACAGGTCGTCTTACCTGTAATCTGATTCTTTATCTCATCAAGGGTATAGCCAACAGCTAACTTTGTTGCTATTCTTGCAATAGGGAAACCAGTCGCCTTTGATGCAAGGGCTGAACTTCTGGAAACCCTTGGATTTACCTCTATTATAACCACATTTCCATTTTCAGGATTTACCGCATACTGGATATTTGCTCCTCCATTAACCCCTATCTTTCTTATAACCCTTCTGGAAAGTTCAACAAGATTCTCATACTCTCCGGTACTGAGTGTCTGTGCGGGAGCAACCACAATGCTATCTCCTGTATGGAGTCCCATCGGGTCAACATTCTCCATTGAGGTGACTATTATTACATTATCTTCAGCATCCCTCATTACCTCAAACTCTATCTCTTTCCAACCAAGAACTGACTGTTCTATAAGAACCTCATGGATAGGACTTGTATCAAGAGCAAACTCAAGTTTTTTCTCAAATTCTTCCATATTATAGGCAACAGAACCACCTGTGCCACCGAGTGTATAAGCAGGCCTTAAAATAAGGGGAAAACCCAGCTTTTTGCCTATCTCAAGACCTTCTTTCAAACTGTATGCAAGTTCACTTTCAGGAACAGCAATTCCTATCTCTATCATTGCCTTTTTAAAAAGTTCTCTGTCCTCTGCCATAGCAATTGCAGAGACGTTAGCACCTATCACCTCAACTCCATACTTATCCAGTACACCTTCTTTTGCAAGGAATGTTGCAAGGTTAAGTCCTGTCTGTCCTCCGAGTGTCGGGAGTAACGTATCGGGTCTTTCTTTTGCTACTATTTTTGCCACAACATCCACTGTAAGGGGCTCCAGATAGATTGAGTCAGCCATTTCAGGGTCTGTCATAATTGTAGCAGGATTACTGTTGACAAGAATAATGTTATAACCCTCTTCTCTCAGTGATTTACATGCCTGAGAACCAGAATAGTCAAATTCACATGCCTGTCCTATTATAATAGGACCTGAACCGATTATCATAACCTTCCTGATGTCCTTCCTCTTAGGCATCTACTCCCCTTTCATAAAAGTATAAAATTCTTCTATATACTCTTTCTGAGGTTGGAATGTTGTGGAGATTACCTTATTATCTCTATCCGCAATACCTTCTACAGAGTTATCAGTAATATTAACAAACCTTATTATATTTTTTACAGATGCACTTTCCATAACCAAACTGTGTGCCTGTTCTGTGATATATTTTTTTCCTGTTTTTATATCACGCACAGGATGGTTTGTTCCATAATGATTAACCTTCCCATCCGCTATTCTCCCACCCATAGCGAGGGCAACTGCAAGGTGTCCTGCACCTGTTCCCAGAACAGGTATACTACCTATAAATTTCTTTATTATCTCTGCTGCCCTGTTAATGGAATCCATATCTTCAAAAGAAGAGAGGTATATCCCTTTTGCACCAGAAAGAATATCCTTCACATCCGGAGAGATATCAGAAAGAAACACCAGATTCATCCCGAAAGAGTCTAAAAGAGATATCTCACTTTTCTTCATAATGTTAACTGCTGCAATATATGGATTATTCTTTACAGGAACACATTTTTCTTCAAAAGCAGGGGCTTTTATACTTTTTTTCATTTCATTGAGCAGTTTTTTCTCATCTGTATCAACAGGAGCAATCACTCCTTTCATACCTTTATTATCCCTTACTATCTCAGTTATAAGTTGTGTATCAAGTCCTTCTATCACGGTAATACCTTTATCCTTCAAAAACTCTACCAGTGAACACCTTGCCCTGAAGTTGCTGTATATCTGACTGTACTCTGAAATGATAAGCCCGGAAGGAAAAACCGTATCGGTTTCTATATCCTCATAGTTTATACCGTAGTTGCCTATAAGAGGATAGGTAAAACAGATTATCTTCCCGCAGTACTCAGGACTGGTTAATACCTTTTCATATCCTACCACCCTTGTATCAAAGACCACCACACCTGTCTTAATACCACCATCTATAATAATCTCACCTTCAAAGGTATCTCCATTTTCCAGAACCAGTTTTCCCCTCATCATAACCTTCCTTCCTCTACCCGTTTTCCTGTAAAACAGGAAAGGCAGAGATGGTCTGGGGGCAGTCCTATTGCATCTATGAAATCCTCAAGGGTATTGTATCTCAAACTGTCTGCTCCTATCCGTTCTTTTATTCCATTAAGAGAAAATTTCTTTGCTGCAAGTTCCCTGTAAGAACGGGTTGATATTCCGTAAAAACAGGGTGCTAAAAGAGGGGGACAGGCAATTCTTACATGAACCTCCTTTGCCCCTGCATTTTTTAATTCCATAACCTTGTACTGTATCTGTGTCCCCCTTACAATTGAATCATCACAGAGAACTATTCTTTTATCCTTTACATTTTCTTTTATTACGGAGAGCTTTATCCGTGCTTCTTCATCCCTGCTTTCCTGGGTTAGTGGGGTATAACTTCTGCTTGCAAATCTGTCTATAAGGAAGACCTCCTCATAGGGAAGCCCTGAACTGTGATGGTATCCAAGTGCACACCCAATACCGGAAAATGGCACAGGGGCTACCAGGTCAGCAGATATCTTTCCATCCTTCTCTGCTAATTTTCTGCCAAAGTTCTCTCTTGCACTTATTACAGAAATACCCTCAATAATAGAATCAATGGAGGCAGTATATGCCCACTCAAATGCACAGAAGGCAGGATGGGAATTTTTAATCTTTGTAAGTGTATCCAGACCCTTTTTACTTATAAATATTACTTCTCCCGGTTCCACATCCCTGAGAATCTCCATACCCAGTATATCAAATGGTCTGGATTCAGAAGAGACAGCAAGAGAGCCCTCTTTTTTCCCGAGTATAAGCGGTTTGAATCCGTATGGGTCTCTTGCCGCATATATCCCGTCTTTTGTAAGTATGACAATACTGTAAGCGCCCTTAACCTTTTCACTCAACTTAATGATACCGTTGAGAAAATTCTTCTCATAGGAGATAAGTTTACCCAGAAGTTCTATATCCGTCTCACTGCTGAATGAGTGTCCTTCATTTTTTAATTGATTCCTTAACTTTACACTGTTGAGTATATTACCACTGAAAGCAATGGCGAATTTTCCCATTCTGGAGATTAACACTACAGGTTGACGGTCCTTCAAACTTACATGTCCTATACCAATTGGCCCTTTCAGTAAACGAAGTTCTTCTTCTGTAAAGGTATGACGCACAAAACCCTTATGGGTGATAATATGGATATCTGCCTGAGAAGATGTCGCTATTCCGCAGTATCTCTGACCGCGATGCTGGAGTTTAAATATACCATAATATATATCCTTCACCACCTGTTTTTTATCCGCACTGCACAGTCCAAAGACACCGCAGTTTTCTTCCATTTTTAACTCTTTTGATTTATTCTTGTTATATATCGCAGGCTAAAGTTTATCCGCCTCAGTAATAACGTTGGCGGGCCTGCGGTTACCACTTATTACTTTTAACTTATTACTTTTGCCTTTTTATTTTTGCCTTATTAGTTTTTACTTTTGACTTTTGACTTTTGCCTTATTAGTTATTACTTTTAACTTATTACTTTTTACTTATTAGTTATTACTTTTGCCTTTTAACTTATTACTTTTTATTATATATACTCTATCGTGCTCGGCGGCTTAGGTGTTATATCATATACCACCTTTACCACTCCTGGAACTTCCTTTAAAATTCTGTCCCTTGCCTTGAAAAGTATTGCCCACGGGATTTTACAAGGACTGGCTGTAAGGGCATCCTTTGATTCAACAGCCCTTATTGCAATAATATCCCCCAGTACCCTTTTCCCATTCACCACACCTGTGGCTTTATCAGAAAGTAAAACCGCCAGAACCTGAAATATACTGGCACCTGTTATCGTATCTTCAACTATCTTTGTTGCCTTCCTTATCTTTTCCACTCTGTCAGGGACAACCTCCCCTATTATTCTTGTTGCCAGTCCCGGACCGGGGAAGGGTTTTCTTTCTGCAAATTTATTAGGTAGTCCTAACTTTTTAGCAACCTCTCTTACCTGATGTTTATAAAGTTCCCTTAATGGTTCAACAACATTCAGCCCAAAAGTGGCTGGATTCAGCCCTATCTGTGACAAAACATTATGCTGCGTCTTTATCCCTTTCTGTGTCTCTACAATATCCGCTGCAATAGTCCCCTGAATGAGAAAATCCACAGAATAACTTTTCACTGCCTGTCCCAGTGTTCTGTAAAATGCATCCCTGAAAGCAATCCGTTTCTCTTCAGGGTCTATCTTACCCTTCAGCGCTTCAAAAAACCTGTCTTTTACATCCCACACCTCAAGGTTTATCCCCACACTCTCAAAAAACTTCCTGACCTCTTCCGGTTCTCCTTCTCTCATAAGTCCGTCATCAAGAAAAAGCACAACAATGTTTTCACCAAGCGCCTTCCTTGCAAGGACTGCACAGGTCACACTATCAACCCCGCCCGATGTCGCTATTATTGCCCTGCTATTACCTATTTTTGTCTTCAATTCTTTCGTCTTCTCGGCTATAAATTTAGTGGGAGAAAAAGCCATTTTCTGACCTCCTTTTTGTTTTTTCCTAAATAAGTTATTTTACTGTATTAAAAAGCAATATGTCAAATTCCTCTCCGTTTATGCTTTTTACAACCGGTTTTATCTTTAGATAAAAAAGAGGAACCTTCCATTCATATCCGTTCAGTTTCACATAGTCCTTTTCCGTTGTTATAAGATATTCTGCATCCTTTTCTAAAAAAGCGCTTTCCAGTTCTTTTATATCCTGCTTCTGATAGAGAAAATGGTCAGGGTATATAATTCCATATATCTTTGACGGTGATAGTGCGGATAAGAGGGAAAAAAAGTTAAAAGGACACCCTGTCCCTGTAAATGCAACAATAACCCTATTTTTGATAAACACCGGTGATATTTCTCCTCTGTTATTCTCCAGGGATTTTATCTCATAGTCCATAATAAATATCGGTTTTTTAAAATATCCTAAATAATTGATGAGGTCCTGATATTTTGTTTTATCTACCATATATGAATGGGTGAGTACAAAAACATCCGCTCTTTTAAGTTCCTTTTTAGGTTCCCTTAAAAGTCCTGATGGTAGCAACATATTGTTGTCAAAAGGATTTGCCATATCTATAACAAGAACATCCATATTTTTAAAGAGATGGTGACAGTGAAATCCATCATCAAGAACCACAATATCTTTTTTATTTCCTGTCATCTTCCCTGTAATTTCCTCTATACTTTTACCTGTGATTGTTATATCAGGAAAATTCTTTTTTACCATAACGGCTTCATCTTCCATTGCTGCCTTGAGATATCTTCCTCTACTTTTTTTTATTGCGCCTGAAGAAGAAACTATAATATGTCTCCCATATCTCTGGTAGAAACTCACTATGTACATCACAAGCGGTGTTTTACCTGTTCCCCCGGCGGTTATATTCCCTACACTTATAACAGGGATATCCAGTTTTTTCTTTCTTATAAGACACCTTTTCAGATATATAACTGCAAGATAAAATAAACTGAAGGGAAGAAGATATACTGAAATAATTTTAAACGCCATGAGGTTTCCCCGTAAGATGAAACTTCTGTAGATAGAACTAAAAAAGGGTCTGCTCGTCCTCAATTTTAGAAGTTCTACAGGGAACCTCCACTTTTCCGAATTCTCCATCATAGCCGGGAACAATATTTATTCTCCCTTCTCTAACATTACATATTCCATCAACAATATCATCATCAACTCTTTTTCTTAAATCATTTTCAGGAAGCTCAAGAAGTACAGTAAATTCAGGTCCGAGACGCTCAATAATCTCTGTATACTTATTCCTCACGGGAAGAGAATCTACATCCTTATGGAATATACTTGCTATAATCTGGTCAAGAGGGACCATCTTACGGAACGGAATAAATTTAGCAGGTTTCTCTCCATATTTTCTGTCGGCTAACTCATAAATGCGGTTCATAACCCCTATTGTCAGTTTTCTGCCACATACAGGACAGAGATTGTTATTCTTTTTGGTCTCTTCAGGTGGCAGGCATACATTACAGTTTCTATGCCCATCAAAGTGATATTTTCCCTCTTCAGGAAAATATTCAACAGTTAAGATAAATTTTTCTGTGTCCTTGTCTTTTAATATCCTTTTCAGGGCTGGAAAGCTAAACTTCTCTCTAAATATATTCACC
>Ga0209409_1002945_pt1 | contig 11754 bp, 10 predicted proteins | sample AD_JPNMR1_MetaG_FD_184424 | JGI IMG/M metagenome (GOLD analysis project Ga0209409, IMG submission 184424) | Active sludge microbial communities of municipal wastewater-treating anaerobic digesters from Japan - AD_JPNMR1_MetaG (SPAdes) (version 2) | ecosystem: Engineered > Bioreactor > Anaerobic...
CCATCCCAGGAGGCCATCAGAGCCGGCACATATCTAGGTAGCCAGGTTTCCCAGGGTTGAGGTGTGATGTATCTAGTATGGCCACATAGTAGCAAACCTAAAGGCTTGATATATTCAATCTGATGCTCATGAGTTATATCCTGATTGAATCTCTCCATCCAGCTATAACCATCATTAAATGACGTACATATCACATTAATTTGTGATGAGGATGGATCTAATTTTCTCAATTTTAGAACCCAGTTACTGCCTCTTACGTAATGCAGCTCTCTGGGAATATACCAGGTACTCCAGGAACAAATTTTTGTCCAGGAATTTCCAAAGTCAGTAGTTCTCCAAATAGAAGCCCCATTAGAAGCCAAAATAAATGATGAGCTTTTGCCAGCTAGTGCAAAGCTGGGAGTACCAGAAACTGCTGTAGTATCATACCAGGGAAAAGGTGACCCTCTGGTAGGGCTATATATCTGCTGCCAGGTAGCTCCCAAATCAGAAGATTTATACAGTCTGTCTGCCTTATGAGCCATCAATTTTCCATCAGGGAATACAGCTATTGAATTACAGCTTGAAGGAGAGCCAGATAAAAGCTGCCAGTCCACACCATCCCTTGATCTCCAGATTCCCTGACCGTCAGAAATCCAGGCATAGCCGGCCCCTACTTCCAGGGTCACAGGCTGATCTCCAGGGAAAGGTGAATATGTCCAGTTATGACCTTCATCTCTTGTAATCATCACATTCCCAGAATAAGCTCCTGTATGAGTAATTGCTAAGAAAGTTTCTCCAGTTAAATGTTTTATTCTGTTGCAAATATATCCTGGATACTCACTGTTAGCCCTGAACCATGTGTTTAAATTATACACATCATGAGTGCCACATATGTATTTTGGAGGTCCTAGCACAGATACAAGTATTACAGACATTTTCACCACTTTTTTATTCAGCTATTATTATAGACATATTATAGCTGCTCTCACCCATACCTTTTGTGACCAAATGCATTTTATAAAACTTTGCATATCTTGCAGACAACAGAACTTTCATCTGATATGATCTAGTAACAGTTTTTTGAATCTGGATTTTTTCAATATATGAGAGGGCTATATTTGGCTTCTTCACAATAAGATTCACATCATAAGCTAATGCTATCTGTTTCAACATCATGATATCAAGATCATACAGCTCCTGGCAGGTTTTCTTAAGAGCCATATGCATAGGAATTGAGACAGTGCAGGACTTCTTGAGGATAACATTTGCTGTATATGTTTTTGTCTTCCTTATTATAGAGATCAGGTTACATGTATACTGAGCTGTTAACCTTTTTGCTATCAGAGGGCTCATCCTGTATGTCACAGCAATATTTTTCTTCAGAATTGTTAAGCCCATTACCAGATCAATATAATTAAGATATACGTAGGCCTGAACTCCAGCAGCTACTGACATTTGTAAAATGTCAGGCAGTGAGGCCTGGATCTCTTTTGCCTTTCTTCTCTGAGCATCATCATCAAAATATATGTAAATTTTCCCAGGGAGGACTAAAAGCCTTGTTTTTGTACCTTTTGTAGCCAAATTCAAAGCATTTTTGACAGATTGGGCTGTGCCAGAGCCCAAAACTGACTGTTCATAAGATATCAATCTGCTTCTATATTCTGTGTCTGTTTCCTCTGGCTTTCTAGGCATATTATAAACTCTTCCCCATTTGTTCTCCAGGGCTTCTCCTGATGCATATTCTATCTTCATATTGCCAGAGGCTGCCTGTATTTTTTGCATTATTTTATTAAATTGATCAATATAGGAATCAAGAAGAGTATTAATTACAGAGCCTACTGGTTTTGCAGTGGAGATAATTGTTATTCCCATTGTATAAGTAGCAGCAGGTCTCCAGACCTTAAGGCCCATCCTGTATGTGTTTCTATTATTTCTCTTTTGTATTAAAAGATCAGCAGTATAAGTTTTTGAATGCAATAACTGAGATAATAGATCCATTGTGTAAGTTTTTGTAATATTCCTCTTCTGTAGCAAAACATCCATGGAGTAATACTTACCTCCTGGCAGAGAAATCTGGATATCTGCTGTATACGTTTTTGAAATACTCTTTTGCATGAGGAGATTTGCCGTATATGTTTTTGATCTGGTCACCAGAGGATTAATCTCTTTTATCACAGCTACAGGAATTAAATGCACATATGGAGGTAAATGTGAAACATCAGTAGTATTAAGGTTTACAGTTACTGTATGTGTATGTGTGGCCAAAATAGCCGAATTTGTGCTACCTCCAGCTCCATATGTAGGGTTAGATGAATACCAGGAGCTGACTTGAATATAAGACCCGTGGTTATGACTGTCAGAGCCTCCTGCTGTTGGATTTACATCTCCAGAGGCTAAGCAGTAGCCATTCCAGCCAGAGAGAATCTGGAAATAGTCTGTATAACCAGAAATTGATCCATCAACAAACAAAACAGCATTTACAGGAATGCTGGCTTGAGAAGAAGTAATCTGATAAAGCCTGGTCTGAAGATATGCAGGAGCACAAGAAGCAGATCCACTTGAGGCAGATACACTATGATTATGATTATTTTTACCAGATTGAACAGGAGCCAAAAAACTTGTACCATATTCTGAAGTCATTGTAGTACCAGTATAGTTATCAAGAGACCCAGAGACACTATGGGTATGGCTATTAGATCCTCCAGAGGAACCTACTGTTGATGATAATCTGATATATTTCCCATCAGCAGATGTGAACCTGCTATAACCTGTGTAAGAAATTGACTGAGTAGAGGCACAAACAGTATATTGATAAAGCCTTCTGCCTCCTGCATCAGAGTTAAAAAATTGAGAGATCTCACATCTGATCAGGGCCAAAGTGTAATAAGCTGGCAGGTTATTAGCACTGTTAAAAGTAACTCCAGAGGTTCCGTGACTATGCTTTTGATTTGTGATTGACTTCAAACATGCACTGGCAGTATTAAACTTCATGGTAGCAGTATCTGTAACTTCATCACAAGTGATACTGGTCACTGTGTGAGTATGAGTATCAGATCCCCCTGTTGTCAGCCCCTGTGAAGTATTAGACGTAAATCTTACAAATCTTGTATCATAAGTAGTAACTTTACTCCATGGACTAGGAGGATTCCCTGATGAATTCCATAAAGCATAGACGTAAACCATATCAGACCATTTATTTTATTACAGACTATTCACAGTGACTATGCCATCTTTATTTATCACATATTCTGTAATTATATCCCCTCTCTTAACTTGTATACAATATGCCAGCTCCTTTCTTACAGCTGTTCTCAAAAACAGCCTTCTGATAAGACTGCATCCTCTGGGTGGCCCCTGCTTTTCACAAATTGGGCACCTTCTTTCACCATTTTGTAGGAATATAGGTGTTACTTCTCCATGGATATCACAGAACCAAGTGTTACAGGCTCCACATTTAGGACATACAGGATAAGGTTCTGTATCTTCTCTCATCCATAGAAAGGCTGTACCACATTCTCCACATTCATAAAAATCTGAATACTCTATTTTACCTCTGAAGAAGACCCTGGCCTCTTCATCATCTCTTAACTTCACGTGTAAAACTGGCAAAGTGGAGAGATCAACATAAGAAGGATTTGGTAGCTGTGCCTGTCTCTCATTTATAAGGTCTACAAAAGAAGCATCAGTAAAAGGGATCCAGGCTACTGATTTCCACCTTCTAAAATTGGGATCAGGAACTTTATGCTGTTCACCTGTTGCCAGGTCATACAATACGTAGGTAGTACCATCTAAATCTTCCAAAGCCCAATACATGAGGGTTATAGGGGCCTCCATTGTGGAAAGCCCCTCATCCATAACTGGATTTATTGTTGTTCTCATTATATTTCTCCTCCTCTAAATCTCATCATAGAGGAATGTAAATGTTATATTACTCTTATCTCCCTGGGTAGCATCTGTTACCAGCTTCACCTGAGTAACCACAGACTTGCTAGCACCATTGGCATTGTATACAGTAGTATCTACAGTTAATGGAGATGCTGACGTATAATTATCAGCATCGCCTGGTGTAGCTGCCTGGCCCTTATAATAATCATGACCATTAGTAGCATCTTTTATGTAATGCCCTGTGGTACCCTGTGTGCCCGTGGCCTGCTGATAGTTAGCTGTAGGACATCCATGGTCACCAGAATCCCTAAGCCCTACCATCAGCTGCCCTCCTGTGCCAAGCTGCCAGGTTGAGGCAACGTTACCAGGTGTGTACCACCTTATGTTACTTATCTGTGTGCCTACGCCAGTCCATGCTATCCTGTGATGCTTCCAGTATGAATAGTTATTACCAGATGTTGGCACCACACAAGGATAGTTAGACCCTGGGTTATATGAATCTGTGGTACAATATCTACCAGAAGTTATTACAGTCCAGGTAGGGCCTGAACCATTTCCCTCCTCTACGTTGACTGTTGCTGCCATTTTTCATCACCTCTTACTTTAATTTATTTTCTACAATCTTAACATAATTATGAGAGAGATATGCCAAAGCTTCTCTTATTTTTCTTCTGTCATAAGCTGTTGACAAGAAAGGTCTCCTAGGTGTGTGAGCTGTGCCCCATTCATGAAACACAGCATACCTGGCTACCTCTGGATCAAGAATACCTATTTCAACCCTAATCCTGTTTCCCTCTCTAGTAACTTTGAACCCCTCTGTCAAAGCTCCTAACAGCCAGCCCTCATCAATCAAAGTTTTTGATGAACCTTTTATCTTAACTGTCTTAGGAGATAATGGGGGTGGTATATTCCCTTCCTGAACTATTCTCACAGCCTCCTCATGGATTATTGCAGCAGCTTGTGTGAGCAGCTGCATAAGCCCTTCTGGAGAAAGTTCTTTAGATTCTTTGGCAGGCATTTTCCACCTCAGTTAGTAACTGCAATATTTCTTTTAGGCTGTTTGAGGCCAGGCTGTTCAAATTCAGGATGTTTTATAGATTTAACTGGTTCCTTTATAAACTTTTCTCTGATCTCTCTTTTTCTTATCTCAGATATTAATGATGTATCAGGCTTATTATATGCAACATCCTGATCTACTGTAGTCTGTCTCTCCTCCCTGATAAGTCTTCTCTTTCTATATTCAAATGGCTTAATTATAGAAATTGAGGCATAATAAATGACCCTGGCAGTTTTTTTGATTAAACAGGCCATTGTGTAAGTAGCTGCTTTGGCACCTTTCAAATTGACAGACATTTGATAGCTTTTGCTAGCTTCTTTCTTAATTATCAGATTTGCTGTGAAAGTTTTTACAACCTGCTTATAAACCAGAGCTCCCATTAAATACTGCTTAAGCTCCTGCTTCTTCAGCATTATATTCATATTATAATCCTTCTGAATCCTGGAGGCTACCAGGATATCCATGCTCACATCCACAGCCAGCCTAGCCTGGAGGAGGATATCCATGATATACTGCTTTTGCATAAGGGCCAAAATATTGATGTTCACATTATAATTCAGGCTTTGCTGCTTTTTCATCATGAGATTCATATAATACTCAAGAGCCTGCTGCTTTTTCATCATGAGATTCATATAATACTCAAGAGCCTGCTGTTTGATCATTAAGAGATCAAAATCAATTAATCTTGTTAAGAATTGCTTTTTAATCAAGGTATTTGCTGTATAAGAGGCCATCTGCTGTTTCTGCATCAGGATATCCATATCATACTCTTTTATTACTGTTTTGAATAAAATAACATTCATTAAAAAGCTTTGACTGTATGACCTCATAATCAATAAATCTGCACTGTAACTTGCTGTAACTGCTTTTTTATTAAGAATGTTCATAGTATATGTTTTTGCCAGTCTGTCAGCTATCAGGAGGTCTGCTGTGTAAGTCACAGATATCTGTTTTTTGAGCAAGAGATCCATATCATAAATTTTAGCCAGTCTTTGAGCCAGCAAAATATCCATGATATACGTCTTCTGTAACCTGCTAGCAAGACCTAGAGATAATGAATATGAGATAGCTTCTGTTTTCTTCATCAAAATATCCATAGTGTAAAACTGTATTGTAAGACCCCTGATTAATATGCTCATATTATATGAAGTCTGTAAGCCTATCTTCTGAATTAGAAGGTCAGCAGAGTATTCTGTGGCTTTTGTGGCCATCAACGTTAAATCAAGGTCATAATTCTTTGAGAATTCTCTCATAATCAGCAGATCAGCTTCATAAGCCTTATCAAAGCCCTTTTGAATCAGAATATCTAAATCATAGGTGTTAGAGAGCTGCTTTTTCATTAACAAATTTGCAGAGTATGTTTTTATGATTCCCTTCTTCAGCAGAATATTAACAATGTAAGTTCTTGGCATCTGTTTCTTTAATAATAAATTCATTATGTACGTCTTTTGAGAGCTCACAGCTAGCAACAGATTCATTGAATACTGGATCTGATACTGCTTTTGCAAAAGTATATTCATCATGTATTCTTTCTGCAGCCTCTGAGCAAGAAGAATATCCATCTCATACTGCTTCTGCTGCTGCTTCTGTATAAGCAAATTCAAACTGAATGTCTTTGGCACAGTTTTCTGTATTAAAAGCTTCATGTTGTGTGTCACTGCTGTTGGTTTTGCAACAAGAATATCAAGAGTAAACTCTGAAGCCACCTGCTTTTGCATCAGCAGGCCTGCTGTATAAGTTCTGGGAACAGCCTTTTTTATCAAAAGATCAGCATCATAGGTAACTGTGAAAGATTTTTGAATCAGAACATCACAATCAACAGCAGCAGCCCTTGTCTTCATCACAAGCATTGATAGCTGATAAGCCTTCTCTTGCCTCAAAGCTATTATCATCAGAGAGAGCTGATATATTTTTGTAACTCCTCCTGTAACTATATTTACTCCCATCTGGTATGAGGTCTGGCCTGTCTTTGAGATCAATGCATTCATGAGATATTGCTGAATTGAAGCCTTTTGAATAAGCAGATCTGCATCATAAGCCTTAGTTATGTTCTTTTTATGAATTAGAATGTCAGCATCATAGCTTTTTGTAAAAGCCTTCTGTATAAGAAGATTCATTAGATATGTCTTTGATACTGCCTTTTTGATCAAAACATCACAGTCTACTGTTTTTGCTACAGTCTTTTGCAGGAGAAGATCAAGATCATAGGCTTTTGTTAGATTAATTTTTTTGATCAGCAGATCTGCATTATAAGCTTTTGTCAGTTTCCGTTTCTGGATTAAAAGGTCTACAGTGTATGTTTTGGATCTCTGAGTTGGTATATCATTAGCATTGTAAGCTAATCTTAATGTAAAGTATTCAGGAGCTGATGCTGTCTTTGATTTTATTGTCCCTCCAGAATAATTATGTACATGAGGCAATGGGAAAGCAACATATGTACTACCACTAGCTGCAGAAACTGTTAATGTTGCATCTCCAGTTTGATAAAAAGTATGAGTATGTGATAATGTGCTTGATCCTGTAGTAATGGTTCTTCCTAAATAATCAACACAATACAAATCATTATATGTTGTGCTTACATCTGTCCATCCAGATGGTGGTGTGTCATCAAACCAAACGTAGGTGTTTGCAGGAATTACAGTAGTGCTAGCTGTTGTTTTTGCAACACCACCACCTACCCAGGCTGGATAAACTTCTACGTTAGATGTATTACCACCACTATGTGAATGTCTATATCTGGCAAAAGATGTTGTCCCAGTAGCCCTTGAGGCATAACTGGTTGTAGCTATTGATATTGTTCCTGAAATTGGATGTGTATGGCCACCGGTCCGTTTTGTGTTATATGTAGCAGAAATAAAAATCATATATGAACCATCTGTTGTGTCCCAGGCCCATCCAGAAGCAGGAAGTGAAGCCCTCAAAGCACCTGCATTAGCTGGGACAGATTGAAACCCGCTATAATCTTGATATATCATCCTGTAACTCTTGTAACTCCATGTAGGAGTTGTTGATCCTGTCGACATATTTGAGCAGGTGTGACTGTGAGCCACATACTGCACATATGAAACTCCTGATGTACCTGATGTACTATTCACTGGAGAAACTGAAACCGTTGATGGTTGAGCTGAAACTGTATGACTATGTGATGAAGTACTTCCTCCAGTCTGTAATGAAGTATCAGAAGAAATTAAAATAAATCTATTTTGATATGTAGAGCTAATTTCAGCCCATCCTGAAGGTAACGTTGAACTTGTACAATACAAAAAGTAAATATTGACCATACTTATCTATCATTTTGCATATCTCTCCTGGCTTTAATCAGCTCCTGCTCCCTTTTCCTTCTCATATCAAATATGATTTCAGGAGATATGTTTGGATAGCCTGACAGAGCCCTCACAGAATCATGATAGCATTTTATACAGATATCAAGCTCCCATTCCTCAATTACTTTCTTCGTTATCAATAGATCCACTATAGCATTGATATATGCCCCATAAAGATTAGCAGTTTGATTTAGCTCTTCTTCAGTGATAATCCCCTTTATCACTAGCAAATCAATAAGCCCCTCCATCACAGCTACCTCTGATGGGGGGCAGGCTATCCTTACAAAATCTTTCTTACTCTCTGCCAATTTATCACACCACCTGGATCTCTATAATGACATAGAGAACCTTTCCAGCTATGGTTTCTTCTACAGGGGCAACAGAACACTTAAGTATGCTGCCTGCTGTAACTTTTTTTGTCCAGGATGTGATAGTAGCTGCAGCCTTCTTAGCATTATTTATGGTAAAGTCCCCTGCCTGTGTGAATGTATCATAATTTGCATAAGTGGCACTGGCCACAGTAATTGTAGCTGTTGCTGATGCATCTGTTGTCACTGCATAAGCAGCAGCTATTTCACCAGCCAGATGGACAACTCCTAGCCCTGCATCCCCATTTTTCAGGGCTCCTCCAGTATCTGTGCCAACAATTTTCACAACAACATACTCATATCTTAGGCCCTCCAGAGCTGTAAGCCTGGTTCCTGCATCTATAGCCTCCAGATCTCCTACTCTATCAAGAACTGTATCCAGTATCCCTGCTCCCTCATCAACACCAATTGCATTAATCTTCTGCCTGAGTTTTCCTAGCTTCTTTATCTCTGCCATCTGCATCACCTAACAAAATGATTGATGCAGTCTGGCTTAAATGCCAGAGACTGCATAAATTCCAGCATATGGCTCCTTCACCAATATGGCAAATTCACACCACATCTGGAAAATTGTGTCATGGGTCTCTTCCTCAACATATTTGTTGAGATGGAATCCCAGGTTATTCTCTGTTGTCTGTGGATATTTTGGGTTTACTCCGTAATAATACGTAGCAGGAGAGAACCTAGCATCTACTCCCAGAATAGAGCCCTCATCCATGCCACCTCTGACCTTATGAACATTCACACCTAGCACAGGGATATTCAGAGCCTGCTTCTTGAAATCAGGCATTCCAAAAACAGCCTGCCTCTCTCCCTGTGCCACATCCAGGTTCACCAGGTAATTCAGGAGCTCTCCAAAGTTATCCTTATGGACATACACATCTGTCAGCTCATATGGATACTCATCTCTCTCAAAATCCCGGAGGAGTAGCTGGAGATCTTCTATTGGGTTTCTACTACTATCCTCTGACCAGGCGGGAGTATTCTTATCATGAAACCTATCTCCACTCTGTTCTTTATAAACCCCTGTCTTCAGTGCATAGATGATCTCATTGTTAATCTGCTTTGCCATCCAGTATGCTGCTCTGGTGTAGGCCCTGTTGATCATATCTATCCCCTCTGGGAACCTGATAGCATCCTCATCAATTCTTATCTCCAGTCCCAAGGGGGTCATTGTTGTTGAAATCTCCTCAAGATTTGATACACTGACCTGCACAAACCTGGAGCCAGCTGTTCTCATCCTGGGAGCTCTGGCTGCAGGATCAGATTCTGCAGAATACTTCTCTCTGGAGGCCCAAATAGCCTTACTGTCAACCTTCACCTTTGGTAGGAAATTCATCCATTCCAGCTCTGGCTCCATGATCCTGGTTATCCTAGCCTCCACAAAATCCTTCTGGAGATACTGCTCATTTGGAAGTGTTACTTTTGTCATTTTTATCACCATACAATTAATTTATTTAATCCTGCACCTGTATTGGCTCACCTGTGAAGCCCATTAGGACAGTTCCACTGACTGCATCAGAGCTTGAGCCTGTAACTCTATGCAGAGCAATAGCACCCTTTCCAGTATTAATACCACTGGAACAAACAAAAGTACCTTCAGAGAGATCATATGCTATTGTGGCCTCTGCACCTGCTGCACAATTGCCCTGCAGGACCTTCACAGTAGTCTGAACCTCATAAGACTGTATACCATAGATAATAACTGTAGCCCTTCTCAGATAGCCGTTATTTACCATTGTTGAGATGGTGCTAACAATCCCATTTGTTGCTGGGATATTCTTTGCTCTGTCAATTGCTATAACCTTACCAATTCTTACAGAACCTGTGCTAGCCAGCTTTTTCACCACTGGCAGGCCCTCTGTTGCTGCATATGTAAAGGCTGCATCATCCATAATCTCAACCATATCCCCTACCTGAATGGGAGCAGCCCTGGTAATCACAACAGAATCCAGGCCTGTTCTAGTCTCTCCCTGTGCCCTGGTAATGTTGCCCTCATACAGAAGGCAGGTTATAGGCATTCCTCCCTGTATGTCTCCTGCTATTGTCATATTTGCAGATACCATTTTTACCACCTTTTAAAATTTTTACTTCTTTCTTCCTAACATTCTATCAAATTGATCATGCAAATCATCAAGAGATGGCTGCTTTACATTATCTGTTATCACAATGGGGGTTTTCTCTGAATGTGACTGTGCTATCTCTCTCATATGAGTTATTATCTGTCTAAGAGCCTGTCTGTCCATGGTTTTATAGACAGATACATCACCATTTGGCACAAGCTTTGCTGCCTCTGCAAGGAGCTCCTGCTTTACCTCCTCCTCTACAGCCTGCTTCTCCTCTCCTAGCTTCTTCAGAGCCTCTGTGAGCTGTGCATTTTGCTCTGTTAGAGCCTGGATCTGCTGCATGAGGTCATTCTTCAGCTCCTCCAGGAGCTGGACAACAGACTGCTGGAGGACCTGAGCAACATCAGCAGGAGGCTCTGCTGCCTCATCAACTTGTACCTTGATTTCTCCATTCTCTTTCAGAACCTTTGGAACATAATAAACCTTTTTAGGCTGTTCCTCTTGTGTCTGAACGTCTATAGAATCTTTATTCTCTGTCATTTTTACCACCTTATCCTTGTTACATTCACATTTTTTTGCCATAATGTTAATACCACAGCCATCACCAGCAGAGCATTCTCCTTTCTGGACAATGGCCACGTGATCAAAGTATATTTGTTTTTCTGCTCCTGTATATAATTTACCATTGAACTCTCCAGAAACTGGATCTGTTATGGCATAAAAACCTACTGATATATCTAGTTTTTCATCCTTCTGTATTTTTTCTAAAAGCTCTGGAGGTAATCTGTCAGGCCAGAGCTCTGCCTCACAAATAATCTGCTGATTCTCTTCATCTATCTCAACATTTTTAATCTGTCCAATCATAAAAGTATTTGCAGAAACCCCTCCATGAGGATGATCCACAGTTACTGGTTTTCCAAGAAGCCAAATAGCATCTCTTTTAAGCACTTCCCAGGGTCTGTACACTCCCTGCCAGACTCCTGCCCGGGTTGGAATAATCTTAATTATTTTCGCCTCCAATTCAGATCACCTAAAATATTTTGAATAACATATATTTATGCCTTCCTACTGTC
>Ga0209409_1002948_pt1 | contig 11734 bp, 5 predicted proteins | sample AD_JPNMR1_MetaG_FD_184424 | JGI IMG/M metagenome (GOLD analysis project Ga0209409, IMG submission 184424) | Active sludge microbial communities of municipal wastewater-treating anaerobic digesters from Japan - AD_JPNMR1_MetaG (SPAdes) (version 2) | ecosystem: Engineered > Bioreactor > Anaerobic >...
CCGAAGGCAAGTACAAGCTCTCAGTAATCGTTTTTGCTTTCGCTGCACGCTTTCGGGATGCGGCGGTTCCTCATTATCCGATGGCCAACCTATGAGGTAGTATGTGTAGCCATCTTCGAGATTCCTTATGTTTAGCAGGATCCATCCGAGTTCCAAGTAGTCATTTAGTTCGCCGAGGTCTTCCACTTCGTTCACTCTCTTGATACGGTGCAGAACATTTCTGTCGATTGGGTCCATCCTTGATCACCTCCTTTGACAACATACTCAATAACGCATTCGTCACGCGGCAGTCTTGTTCCTTGATCGTCTGCAGTAGGAGATTCTTCAGTAATGTCGTAGACATGGAATGAGGGCTAGGGAATCGCGACCCGAAAAGCGGCAATCCCGAGCCGCCTGCCCTCCAATAGCAAAATCGGGAGCAACTACGGGAGGTTGCAGACAAATGAACAAGGCGGTTCTGTTGGCGCGCGACGTCGACTTGTTGCCGGCCGTCGAAGCACTGCTGTTCGCCGAACGTGACAAACAGGACATCGTCACGATTGCGCATCGCCTGGGAGTCACAGACAAGGATGTTCGGCGGAGCCTGTTTGAGCTGGAGACCCGGTACGATGATCCGAAGAGTGGCCTGGAGCTGAGGTGGTCCGGAAGCGCTGTCTGGATTGAGTCCAAGCACAAGTATGTGCAGATGCTCTATTCCCGCCAGCACAAGAAGGAGGAGCGTTCCAGGGAGCTCATCGAACAGTTTCTGGCATCAAAAGAGCTGAGGCCGAGGACGAAGCAGCGGTATGGCTATCTCCTTCGGAGCTTTTCAGAATTTCTTACGGTGAGCTTGGACCTGGTCACCACCGAGAACATACGGGACTTTATAGCTCATCAGCGAGAAGTAAGGGGCAATTCTGATGGTACAATCGCTAGTAAGGTTCATTCCTTGAGCTCCTTTTACGGATGGCTCGTCAAAGAGGAGATCATCCTCCGCAACCCGATGGACCGCATCGAGCGGCCAAGGGAACTCAAACGACCGCCGAAGCACCTAACCTACGAAGAGATCGAAAGGCTCCGTGAAGCAGCCACAGGGATCCGCAAGGTGTTGTTTGAGGTCCTGTACTCGTCGGGGATCAGGGTCAGTGAGGCAGTCAATCTTGACCGTTCAGACTATGACCCGGTGGCCAAGACGCTTCTTGTCCGTGAAGGAAAAGGCGGCAAACAGCGCACAGTGCCTCTGAGCACCCGAGCCAATTTGGTGCTTCAGGACTATCTCAAGAAGCGCAGTGATGACGACCCTTGGTTGTTCCGGAGCAACTATCGGAAACGCATCTCCAAGGAGAGCATCGAGTGGCACATCAAGAAGCTCGGCCATATGGCCGGGCTGGCCAGGCGAGTCACGCCTCACATGCTGAGGCACAGTTTCGCCACACACTTGCTTGACGCTGGCATGCCGATTGAGCTTGTGCAGTACCTGTTGGGGCATGAGTCCGTCAGGACAACCCAGGTCTATGCCAAGACTAACCCGGCAAACGTGGCTCACTACTACAAGCGGGTTTTCCCGTAGCATGGTTGAACCCATTGAGCTTCTAGCTTAGCTAGGGGCTCTTTTTTACATCCAAAACGAGAGGGGTACGAAAATGCTTAAGTGGCTAACAGGCAAGTTCAAAAAGAAGGAGAGCAAAGTAACATCTCTGGCCGATATGGCCGAGGCCGCAGCACCGGTGGTAGCCATCCCATCGTGGGACGGAGCATCGGACATTTACGTCAGATTGCGCCGGGTGTCGTTGATGGCGTTGGTGCAGTCGGGCAACCTTCCCAATGACCTTCTGACGTTCGCTACTGATATGGCCCTGAAGCAGCAGTCCGGGAAACCTGACTCGGTGGCGGAGATGGAAGTCAACTCGTTCGAGAAGTACACCCAGCTGCTGCACGCCATGGCCAGGGAAGCATTGGTGGAACCTACCTATGACCAGATCATGAAAGAAGTGGGCTGGCTGACGGATCAGCAGCTCATGGCGATACATTACTACTGCCTTGGGGGCGTAAGGGCCCTGCATTCCTTTCGCGAAGCAACCCGAGTTGCTATTGCGCATAGGAGTGACAGCCAAGACCTTCGGGGTAAGGCCCAGTGACTATCTTCCCGAGTTGGGGACCTGGGAACGGTACTGCTTCGATGAACTTGTAGCCATACAAATGGCCATCGAGGAGCAGAAACAGATCGAGGAGGCAAAGTCGAAAGCAGGGAGGGGCGATCCCAAGCCTCCGAGCCCGAAAAAGAAAGACGTTCCAGGCCCGCACATGAGGGGCGTGGATCTGATGAACCACGAAGCTTTTCGCAAGAAGAAGTAAACAGTAAGCATGGTTGAGCCCTGGCAACCCCATGGGGCAGTACCCTCTCGCTGCTCCGCCAGGGCTCAACCTTTCCTTTTGCAAAAAGGGGGTGGACAAGGTACATGGCAGAAGAGCTAGGTAGCATATGGGCCGAGGTGCGGCTCAACTACTCCAAGTACGATGAAGGCGTTGCCCATGTGGTAAGGCAGAACAAGTGGCTCGATGAAGAGATGCAGCGAACGGTGCAGAGGTTGGCGAGTCGTTGGGAGGGCCTTGGCGGGCGTATGTCTGTCGCAGCAACCGCGCCACTCACGATGTTAGGGCGACAGTGGCTCAACACGTTTGCCGACTTCCAGCAGGCCATGGCGAACACTCAGTCGGTCATGGGAGCCACCGTGGAAGAGTTGGAGGCTTTGACGGCAGCTGCTCGCAAAGCGGGCGAGGAAACCGTGTTCAAAGCCAGCCAGGCTGCCGATGCGCTGTACAACCTCGGGCAAGCTGGTATGGATGCGTCGCAGGCTATCGACGCTTTGGACGGTGTTCTGACATTGGCCGTGGCATCGCAGTCGGAACTCGCCTTCACAGCGGAAGTCGTGGTGTCCACCCTGAACCAGTTTGGCCTGGCCGCCAACGAAGCGTCAAGAGTGGCTAACGTGTTCGCAGCTGCCAACGCTGAGTCGCTCGCAGAGCTGGATATGCTCGCCGCATCGCTGAAAAACGCCGGGCCTGTGGCCGCCACGTTTGGCTACTCGCTTGAGGAGACCGTTGCTGCTCTAATGGCTCTCTACAATGCGGGTTTCCAAGGCGAGCAAGCCGGAAACATGCTCAAGCGGGCCATCTCGGATCTAGCGAACCCAGTGGGAGACGCAGTGAACGTCTTGAGCGAATTGGGTTTGACCGTCCGGGATGTTCATCCCGAGTTGAACTCTTTGGCCGACATCATCGATACCCTGAATGCCGCCGGGATCGACTCCACGCAGTCCTTACGTCTATTTGGCCAAGTGGCCGGCCCTGGAATGATAACCCTTCTCAACCAAGGTGGAGAAGCCCTTCGACAATACACGGAGAGCATCACCGGCACTAATAAAGCGGCTGAACAAGCATCCATCCAACTGGACACTCTCCAGGGAGACATCAAGATCATGCAGTCGGTATACGAGAGCATGGTCCTGGAGATGACAGGAAATTTCGAACCCGCACTACGCCAGATCACTCAGCGCATCACGGAGCTGTTTGGCTGGATCAGAGACCTAAACCCTGAAACTCAGAAGTTGATCGTGACCATAGCGGGGTTTGCTGCTGCGGCGGGCCCCACCATGCTGATCATAAGCCAGCTCCTCAAGGCCTTACCCTTGCTGTTCGGACCCGCAGGATGGATCTATGGCGGCATAGCAGCTGTTACGGCACTAGCATTTGCAATGACGGGTAGTTCCAGGGACATGCGGGAGTTCTACCAGGAGTCCATAGAGGCATCGAGAGCTGCCGAGCAGCAGGCCATGGAGCTACGTGCACTAGCAAACGAGTACAGAGAACTGGAAGGCAAGCCGAGCAAGTCCGAGGAAGAGCACCGCCGGCTCAAAGAAGTCATGGAGCGCATCGTAGAGCTGCAACCGGAGCTTGCTGTTGGCTACGAAACCATCGATGAGGCTATCAGGGCCAACATCGGTACGCTTGAAACCTACATCGAAAAGCTGGAGACGCAAAGCGAACTCCACCTGCGTCTTGCCAGCCTGGAGTACCTTCGCACAAGGAACCAACTTGAGCAAGAGCTGAACCAACTGCTGGGCGAGCGCTCTCAGAAGGAGTCCCAAGTCCAAAAGAACGTCAGCGAGGCAGAGAGACTTGTCAGACTGGCGAACGAAGCCCAAATGGCTTTCATGGACTGGTTGGAAGCCCAAGAGCTTGGCCTCGAAGATGCTGCCAAGAGAGCCGAAGAGACCATGCGGCGAGTCTTGGTCGAGTGGAAACCCGATCATGTCGCCCAGGACAGCCCCTTTGGTCTTTGGGGTAAGTGGGTATCTGAGCTTACTGCTGAAGCTGAGCGCGTCAGCAAGCAGAGCGGAGCACTGCTTCAGGATCTTGACAAGATCAACGCCAGAATCGCTGAGATCCAAGATACTCAGGCCCACGCGGCCGCTGTGATGGCTGAGCTTGAGCGGAGACAAGCAGGCATTCCACTCACCGGGGCAGCACCAACCACGGCCCCGCCTGCCGGAACCGGCGGGGGAGGCCCGGGTACTGGGTCGGAAAAGACCATCGAAGAGCTCGAGGCAGAAGTTAGGGCTGAGATGGATCTGTATCGGGCCCGGATCGAACTGGTGCGGAGTCTCCCTGAAGAGTATGAGGCAACATATGGAACTCTGGAGTCTCTGCATGAGAGGTATATCGACTTCCTGAAGCAGCGAGCGGTTGACACGGCCTTGTCTGAAGTGTTCCGTGGGAATGTAATAGCCACCGAACTCCAGAACGTGCGGGATGAGCTGGACAAGATGCTTAGGCCGGAGAAGGGCGAAGATCCAGACACCCTGGTTGCCAAGCGCATGCAGGTATACCAAGCTGAGCTTGAACTGCTGAGGCTGGGAGTTCAGAGGTACAAGGATGAACTCGGCGGCCTGGAAGGCCATCTCCAGAAATACCGCGGCTGGTTGCAAGAACAGACCGTCGACACGGCGCTGTCAGCAGCGACTCAAGTCCGGATACAGGAGGCCATTTCCGCCGTCGAGGACGAACTCGATCGGCTTGCCCTGACCACGGAAGAGCGCTGGGCGCGGGTGTTTGACATAGTGGCACGTTACGGCCCGCAGGCCGATGCTATCCGCAAAGCCCTGGACCTCGGCGAGGTCCAAGTTGACCTTGATGATCTCGAGAAGGCAGAAAAGCACATCGAGAACTACTACCGCTACTTAGTGGAAGCCGGGCAAGTTACTCTGCATCAGCATCTGGAGGTCCTGAATTATCAGCTTGACAAGGCAGCTGTCGGGACCGACGAGTGGCTCCAGATCTGGCGTGAGATCGCCTCTGTCCAGGAGAAGATCAAGAGAGAAGAGGAACGTACTGAAGACAATGAAGCTCTTCGTGAACGGCTCCAGCTCTTCGAGCAGCTGAAGCATCTCAACGATGCGACCGTCGATAGCTACGAGAAGCAGATCGAATGGCTGCAGACCGAAGTGCTGGCCGCAGAAGGCGTTATCCGGACCACTGAAGAGCGCATGGCCATCGAGAACGAGATCTTTGCTCTGCGCATGGCCAACTACAGGCTGGCGGCCGAACGCGAAGGGTGGTCGCTTCAGCAGCAGCTGGAGAACCTCGAGCGCTATGTGGGCGCATACGCCAAGTCTTTTGACCAGATCCAAGAAGTCGAACGCATGCGCCGACAGCTATTGGATCAGCGCGATGAGAGCGAGCTGAGGCGTGTCCAGGAACTGAACTACAAGAAGCAAGAGGTCGAGATCCAGCGCCTGCGGAATGAAGGCCGGTTAGAAGAGGCTGACATAGCCGAATCCCTGTTGCGCTTGAACCGTGAGCTTGACCAGTATAAAGACAACCTGGCGATGCAGGAGTTGGCCTATCAAGCCCATCAGCAAAGGCTGACCGAGATCAGCGCAAGGTATGCCAAACAGAGGGCCCGGGAGTTGGGCCAGGAGATAGCTGACCAAATACGGGCTATGGGCGACTTGCGAGAGGCTGATCTGAGCTCTCTCAAAGCTTGGATAGACGAGCGCAAAGCTCTCTATGCTGGGATGGAGGGCGGCGGTGGCCGGTATGCTCTAGCCGAGCTCGAAGCGCTGGAGCTTCGGATACAGTCCGAGGAAGAACGACGCTTTGAAGAGTGGCAGCGGCGAGAGCAGCAGTGGCAGAGCTTCCTGATCCAGTCTCGGCAGATCGGTGCTGCGGCGGTGCTTGAGGAACAGGTCCGAACTCTTGAGGCAGAGTTGGCCGTGGTTGACGCTGGTAACGAGCGCAGACTGGAGCTGGAAAGGGAGCTGCAGCAGGCCAAGTACAACCTCGCCAAGCAGAACCTTGAGGACCAGCGAGCTCTTTTGAATGCGATGGTTATCGAAGAAGAACTCAGCGCCGAGGACAGACTCGATATCGTCCGGCGGATGCGCGAGGAGTATGAACTGCTCTACGGAGACCTGTACCGGTTCTCTCAGGAATGGCAGGAACTTCGCCGGCAGGAGAAAGAACTCGAAGGACAGATAGCACAAGAGACTGCAAAGAACCGGATCGAGTCGATCCAGTACAACAAGAGCGACCTTGCCAGCCTGCAAGCCAAATACAACCAACTGGTCAAACTCATCCAGCAGACTGACAACTACATCGAGCAGCAGGAATACCTGAACGAGCTTCTGAAGACTCGTCAAGAGATCGAGGACGTGGAAGATGCGACTGCCACGTTCTTCGCGGAAATGTCGCCCGAGTGGAGCGAGAGAACCCAGCAGATCGAGGACTTCCTGCGGTTGATCCAAGAGGCGCCGCAGGCCTTTGAGAACATGCGGTTCTCAATGCGCCAGGCGTTCGGGGAGTTCGGCGATGCCGTTGCCGGCATCTATGGAACCTTGGCTGGATACCTGGGCGCTGGGGGGACCTTCGAGAAGGGAGGCTCCAGCCTAGCTGCGATTATTGCCGGCATTACCGGAGGATTTGCGGGTCTCACAGGGGACCCTGTGCTGGCCGCAATATCAACGGGGGTCTCTTTCATCGCCAGGATCTTCGACCCCGGACCCATCCCTCAAGAAATGCAGTCCTTGAAAAAGGGCATCGAGGACCTGAACCGGGCGCTGGAGGAATATGGTGTAACCTACCGATCGGTCGAAGCTGATATCCGGAAGACCTACTTCCTCATCTGGCACACCGGATGGGAGTTCGTGAATGAGGAAGAAGCAAAAGCCGGCTATGAGATCGGCAAAGTGATGATCGAGTCCATGAACGAGACTCTGAGGACTTTGGGCTCGGCCATGGCTGCTGCTGTAGCTGGCAAGTCTACGTGGGATGAGTTCGAACAGACTCTGGGTCAGCAGCTCAGACGCATCTTGATGGAGCAGATCATGCAGGCCGCGGAGTTCGAGAAAAACGCCAAGCTGGTCGTTGGCCTGATGCAGGAGTCTGTGGCTGATGGGTTCACCGATGAAGAGATCGAGCGCATCAGGAAGGCTTGGCGCGATGCATTCGATGAGCTTCAGCGGCAGTGGGATGAATACTCAGACATCTTGGATCAGCTCCTGCCGGAAGAAGACAGGACAGTTCAGCACGAGGTCAGGGGTGTTCAGATCACAAGGCTTTCCGGTCAAGATAGAGACCTCTTCGTTGAACTGCTGCGGCCATTGGCAAATTTGGACCGCTTGCCTGGTCTGCTGGACAGCCAAGCCATGGATGTGTACCAGACCTTCCAGATGGCCGAAATAACCGCCCTCCATGCGCAGGAAGTCCTGATCCAGCAAGTGTTGATCAACCAAGTGAACGTCAACCTCAGCGGCGTAACGGATGTGCGCAGCTTCTTGGAGGAGCTGGTGAGAGAAGCATTGTCAACCGCTGATGGAGGCGGGTTGACGTATTGACGCAAAGCAAAACATCGGGGGAGGCCAATGCCTCCCCTCTTCGGTCTGTGGGAGGTGAGCTGATGGCATATGGCATACGTTAAATGCTTCGATCAAGATCTCAACCCAATTGGTGAGCCCATTCAGGATGTCACCATACGACAGGCCAGAAAGAGGATAAACACAGCCGATCAAGCGTCTTTTACCGTACCCCATGATGCCGAAGGAGTCGAACAGCTTGGTTTGGCGGCGTTTGTTGCACTGTATGACGGAACTGAGCAGTGCGCTTCGGGTCTCATACATGCCAGGGACCTGTCTGGTAACGAGTATTCTTTCACGGTTCAGGGCCACGCCCACCGACTCAAGAACTACAAGACACCTCACCGCTGGCAGGGGTGGAATGGGCGGGATCTGGCAGATGTCGTGCGGGACCATCTCAGGAAGTTCTGCATCAAGAGATGGAATACCCAAGCAGACTGGGAGACAGCCATCAAATACCAGGTGGATATTCAGACTGAACCCGGGTCTGTCATCCTGCAGTATGAACCCCATCCCGACGACCCGGACAATGAACGCCCAAAGGCCTACGGATACATCCAGTTCCGTGTGGACCTCGGCGAGAATGCCTTGAGTTCAGGGAGGATCCTGCGCTGGACGGAGATCGTGGATCCCTATGTCCGCATCACTGTTCAGAGCCGAAGCGCAGCAGAAACACCGGAACTTGACAACGCGGAATGGGGCCCCGAGATGACGGCCATCAATGTAGGGGATATCCGGGAAAACGAAGTGAATGGCGTCCCGATTGCTGGCGAAGGCCGCTGGGTAGATATTCGCATCAACCTTTACACCGAAGACCAAAACAGTCCTCGGAAGGACTCTAGCGGCAGTATTGTGGGATATGGCTTCACACCCTACCTGGCAGGCGCAGAACTCATCTGGCGCGAGCCAACATTCCTGCAGGGGGGAGACATACCGCTATCCACGGGGGTCATCGTCCAGGGTTTCGAGTTTGAACGCCTGGACTTTCTTCAGACCCTCGCCGAGCTCTGCGACCAATATGGCTGGGAATTCAGAGTTCGACATGATGAGGCACAGAGACGGCTTCTTCTCGATCTAGGCGCCAATGGTGAGCCCAAGTTCGGCACGGACCGAACGATCAGTAGCCAGGAACCTTTTGTCATCGAGCACGGTCGCAACGCGACTATCGGTGTGCTGCGTGACGACAGGAGCAAAATGGCAAACATACTGGACTGCTTTGGGGCTGGCGAGGGAACCAGTCAGCTTTACGTCCAGCTCAAGAACGACCAGTCGATCGCCGACTACGGTGAGGCTCCCGGAGACTTCTATGCACCAGAAGCCGACACCATGGCCGAACTCATCGAAGCCGGACAGCATGAACTGGAGAAGCGCAGCCAACCCGACATCGCCTTTGAGGCATCCATACCGATTGACCGATGGGAGGAGCTGGCGGGCGTAGGCCTTGGCGACACCATCACAGTTGTGCATCCGAGGAACAAGGTGCTGGTGAGTGGCCGGATCATGGACTCATCATTCCAAATGAGCCGCTCTTCACGAGCAGTTCGGTGGGGGCTGAACGACTTCTTGAGAAACCCTTTGGATGAACTGATTGGACGTCGCCCCTCGAGCAGAACCTTGGGTGACATCCCCGATCCGCCGAAAGAGGTGATCGCTCACCCTAACATTGGTTACATCGTAGTCAGATGGGTCAGCGATGCCGATTCGTGGGCTGTTCGAGCGCGGGAAGTGTCAATAACCTACGTTGAGGAAGACCCCGAAGCGCCGCCGACTGTGACATACGGGCCTTGGCTGGTATTTGACTCGCTGACCACCATCTTTACACACAACCAGCTGGCAGTTGGCAGCACATGGGAGTACCAAGTGGCCGCCATAAAGAACAACAGGATCAGCGGATGGTCCGAGGCCGTATCGGCGACCGTCGAGGACATACCGCGCGATGATCCGACGCCCCCGGAGCCGGCTACGAACTTGGATGTGACTGAGAAGTCTTTTGTGTCGGAAGACGGTTTCATGGTTTTGGTCGCTGAACTCACTTGGACCAGGAGCGTAAGCGAACATGCGCACCAGCAGTTCATCGACCGCTCCATCGGCGATGGCTTTCAGACCATAGCCATTCTGGGCAAAGACGCGGAGGTCTACCGGGACACCCAAGGCTTGGCTGCCGGTGCAACATACACCTGGCGTGTGCGCACAATCAGCAAGGCTGGCGTTTACTCTGAGAACGATCCAACAGTGACACTCACGATGGGTGGGAAACCAGGCGTCCCCGCAGCGCCGACAAACCTGATCGCAAGTGTGAATGATGATGGCGATGTGGTCCTGACATGGCGGATGGTCGACTATCCGAACCTCAAGGACTATGTGGTCCAAGTGGCTGAGAACGCCACCTTCACCCAAGGGGTGACCGAATACTTCACGCCCTCAAACGTCTTTCACCTGACGGGACTGGCAGCCGATAAGGTTCTCTATGTTAGGGTCTTCGCCAGGGATAGATCTGGACAAAGAAGCGCCCCTTCAAATACTGTGGTCATAAACATCCCGAAGCTGCTATCCGACCGTGTCTATGCCATGTACGTCGCCAAACAGACCTACGAGAAGCTGCTGAACCACCACTTCTTCGGAGATGAAGAAGGGTATTTTGACGGCTCCAACATCAAACCGAACACGGTTGAGACTCAACATCTGGCCGTGGGCGCTGGGAGTCGGAATTTCCAGCTGGTTGGCGTCAAGATGAACGCTAACACGGACAATGTGAGAGGCAAGTTTTCGAACACAAGCGGATACTTGATCCTCGCCACGGACCCGGGGGAATCAACTGGTACCTGGAGCATATCCGCAAAAACACAACAGCTGTCATTGAACAAGGAATATTTCGTTTACGTTCGTTGCCTAAAAGAGGGCTCCACCGGCGAGATAATGTTCAGCGAAACGAGGCCGACTCTTCAGGATAGCAACTACCATAATTTTCTGGTGGGAATGTACTTCACGACAGACGATCCAGCGGTTTTGGCAATGAGTTATGGGTTTACGTACATCAACGGTTCGCACATCACCACAGGCGAGATTGACTGCAACAAAGTGAGGCTCCAGGCTCGAGGGACAGGAGACAGTGCCATCGAGATCTCAGGCGACGGAATTGTCTTCAGGGACACTGCAGGGTTGATCTCCATCCAGATGAGCACGCAGACGGGAGACGCGTACTTCAGAGGGGTTGTGGAGGCTGAGGCCATAGTCTTGCCGGTGAAGCCAAACTAGGCAGAGGGGGAGGAAGCATGCCTTACGGAAACAGCAACATCTGGGTCCATGGCCAGAGGCTATTTATCCTTCGTAATGGGGAAGAATGGAGCTTTTTAGGAACCGATGCAGGGGCAACTTCCTATTCCCCGGGCAGGTTTTGGATCGAGGGAAATCTGTTTTGCTATGTGGACGCCGACCAGCACAAACGGGTCATAGACACCGAGGAATACAGAGCTTCTGGGAGGCCTCCTTACTACATCGCCATTGACCCCGAACGGTGGCTGTGGTTTGCCAAACCACAAGGCGATTCGGTGGTCCAGAGACGCACGTTTCATTTGGATGCGGCAGAAGGATACTCGGACCACATAGACCAACCAGCCCATGCCGACAGTGTTCATGTCGATAAGTTGATTCGTGACGGTTGGCATGCGGACATGGAGTTCGATCATGAGAACACCATCCATGACGACACGCCGCATCAAGACTCACCTTACTCAGATCGCGCTCATGATGATCGAGCCCATTCGGACGAATCGCATACGGACGAATCCCACCTGAACACCGTGCACGAGGACATCGAACACCTGAACGCTGAACATTCGAAT
>Ga0209409_1002949_pt1 | contig 11730 bp, 10 predicted proteins | sample AD_JPNMR1_MetaG_FD_184424 | JGI IMG/M metagenome (GOLD analysis project Ga0209409, IMG submission 184424) | Active sludge microbial communities of municipal wastewater-treating anaerobic digesters from Japan - AD_JPNMR1_MetaG (SPAdes) (version 2) | ecosystem: Engineered > Bioreactor > Anaerobic...
TTTTTACTTTTTTAAGCTCTTTCCTTTCGGTAAATTTACCGTTGGCCTCTCTGTATTCTACAATGTTTTTGGCAATAGCGGAGTTTATACCGGAGACATAGGATAAAAGTGAAGGGGATGCTGTGTTAAGGTCAACACCCACACTATTTACACAATCTTCCACCACGCCATTTAAGGTCTCTCCTAAAACCTTTTGGTTCATGTCATGCTGGTACTGGCCTACTCCTATGGCCTTTGGGTCAATTTTTACCAGCTCCGCCAAAGGATCCTGAAGTCTTCTTGCTATGGATACGGCACTTCTTAACGCTACATCAAAATCGGGAAATTCCTCTGCACCAAGCTTTGAAGCGGAATAAACCGACGCTCCTGCCTCACTTACTACCATATAATATACCTTTCGATCAATCTCCTTCAAGAGGTCGGCGATAAAAATCTCAGATTCTTTAGATGCCGTCCCGTTGCCTATTGAGATTATATCGACATTGTGCTTTTCTATTAGATACTTTATAATCTTTTTTGATTCTTCAATTTTGTTCTGCGGCGGTGTCGGATATATAACGGTAGTATCCAGCACCTTTCCGGTGTCATCCACAACCGCAATCTTGCACCCCGTTCTGTATGCCGGGTCAAGCCCCAAAACAGTCTTTCCCTTTACAGGGGGCTGAAGCAAAAGGTTTTTAAGATTGGCGGCAAAAACCTTCATTGCTTTCTCTTCTGCCATTTCTGTAAGTGCATTTCTGACTTCTCTCTCAACCGATGGAGCTATAAGCCTTTCATATGAATCTATAAGTGCTCTTTCAACATATTCCGAGGTTATTGATCTCGGTTTTTTGATCAAACGGGCTTTTAAATATTCAATTATGCTTTCGGAAGGAACATCAATTTTAACCTTTAAAAATTCCTCCTTCTCTCCCCGGTTGATTGCCAGCACTCTATGACCGGCTATCTTCGATACCGGCTCGGAAAAATCATAATACATTCTGTAGACCGAATCTTCTTCCGTTTTTGCCTTTGACACAACTATGCCCTGTTTCATGAACATATTTCTAATATCTTTTCTAATTTCTGCATCGTCCGATATATCCTCGGCTATTATATCCATAGCCCCGTTTAAAGCCTCTTCAACATTATTAACCCCTTTTTCCGGGTCAACATAGGGCATTGCCAAGTCGGATATACTGCCGTCTTTCTCATCTTGACCGAAAAGAAGCTTCGCCAAAGGTTCTAAGCCCTTTTCCCTTGCAATGGTTGCCTTTGTTCTTCTCTTGGGCCGGAAAGGTCTGTATATATCTTCAATCTCCTGAAGTGTAACAGCCTTCATAAGGTTCATGGATATTTCTTCTGTAAGCTTCCCTTGCTCTTCAATGAGATGTTTTACCTCTTGCCTTCTTGCTTCCAGGTTTCGCAAATACACGAGTCTTTCGTGAAGCTCTCTTAACACCTGGTCGTTCAGTTCTCCCGTCATTTCTTTTCTGTATCTGGCAATAAACGGTATGGTGTTTCCCTCATCAATAAGTTTAACAACATTTTGAACTTGAAAAGGCTTCAGGTTAAATTCTTTTATTAATGCTGAAATAATGTCCGACATTTTATTCCTCCATACAGTATTAAATCCATATTATTAAGCAGTTTTCCATAAACCACGGCTGATAAATTGCATTTATGATTAAGTTTTACCCTTAATTACTAATTTATTTAATTACTAATTTATTTTATTATATAGTTAAATTAATACTTCAATCAAGAGTTATTATTGATTTGGAGTGAGCACAGCAAAAAACGGATATAACCCATATTTAAATATGAATTATATCCGTTTTATTAACACGGTTATTTTTATTCTGTTTATAGATCGAGTACTTCTATTTCTATACTTTCCAACTGTTCATCAACTTTGTCTTTGTCAACGACACCTATTTCAACAAATTGCGTATTGCTGACACCACAAGCCATAGCCAATTTAAGGCATTCTTCGAAGGATTTTTTTCTTACAAGTCCGACTGCCATTCCGGCAACCATTGCATCTCCCGAACCTATGGAATTAACGGCAGTTACAACAGGAGCTTTAGCCCTCAGGCACATATTTTCAGAAACCATGATTGCCCCTTCTTCGCCCATCGAAACAGTTACAACCTCAACACCCGAACTGACAATCTCCCTGCAAAATTCCAAAACATCAGCAGTATTGCTCAAATCTCTTTTCGCCAGATTCTTCAGTTCCCTTAAATTCGGCTTTATCATATACGGCTTGGCTTTTAGGCCTTCACTCAGAGCTTCTCCACTGGCATCGAGTATTACGGGAAGGTTATAAAGCCTTGCCACTTCTATCAATGTCTTATAATAATCAACCGGTATCCCATGTGGCAGTCCTCCGGATAAAACAACAACTTTAGAATATTCCAGTGTTTCTTTATATATCTGAAGAAATCTGCCCATGTCGACACCGCTAATAGTGGGTCCTATCTCCAATATTTCCGTTTCGGTTTTTCTTTTTCGATCAATGATGTTGTTATTTGTTCTGGTTTCACCTTTAACTTCAACAAACCTGGTACGAACACCGAGCTTTTTAAGCTGTGCCTCTATCCAGTTGCCTGCAGCACCGCCCTTAAAGCCTATTGCCGCAGTGTCTTCTCCCAGGGTTTTAGCAACGCGGGCAACATTTACACCTTTACCACCGGCGGATTCGATCTTTTCCCGAACCCTGTACATTTTACCAGCTTCAAATTCATCAACGAAATAAATCTTATCCAATGCGGGATTTAGAGCTACCGTGGTAAGCATTACATCTACATCTCCTTGAACATTTTTCTTGAACATTATCAATTTTACCCGCTAAATCTATTTTAGTAAAGCTTTCCTTTCCTCTTCCACGGATCTTTTAACTTCATCGGCTATGTCCCTAATAGCTTTCTTGGAATCAATATCATTTTCTATAGCCTCAAGTATTTTTTGATTAAATATTTCAAGAGCTTTACCGTCTAACGGGCTTTGCCTGTATTGAACCATATTCAATGCTAGATCTTCAAACAATGGTTGAGCAAGCTGATCTCCATAAAATACGTTTTCTCTCAACATTATTTTCATATTTTTTCTGGCAGGCAGGTATCCCGAAATCATATCTATGTTTTCGCCGCCCTCCTGCTGCGTTACTACATATTCCAGGAACAACCACGCCCATTTTTTGTTCTTGCTTTGAGAGTCAATTGCAAGTTTTGTATCCGAATACCATGGCGTCAACCCCAACGGCGGTTTTGCAATTCTCCATTTTCCGGCTTGCTCCGGAGCAATCTCTTGGATGGTCCCGGTCCCCCACGAACCCATAGTGATTATCATAACCAACTTGTCATTCTTAATGGCCTCTCTCCCGATATCACTCCACAAATCTGCTCCCAGTATGTATTGGGATTGATATATCTTTTTAGATAAGTCCAGCATATCTACAAATGTACTTGAATCTCTGACAAAGTTTAAATCTTTATCAAAAAACTCCTGTGGATGAGCCCAGCAAGTTAATAAGATCCGTAGGCATTTGGAATATATATTGTCCTTTGCTCTTTAGTTTTTTCGCAATTGCAATAAGATTATCCGGATTTTCAATAAATTTTCCGAATTCATTAGGTTCTGACGGAAAACCGTTCTCTTCCATGATATCGGCACGGTAATAGGTAACAAAGGGTGATGTCAAAAATGTCATTGATATTAATCTATTACCGTTGAGAGACTTATTACACTCCCACATGTCCTCAGGGAAATCTTTTTCATATCTGCCCGCCAAATAAGGCTCCTTCAGCAAGTCCTCAAAGTATTCCCCGGTCGTATATTCATAATAATAGCCACTGTCTAAATATAAAATATCGGGTCCGTTTCCTGCCAAAACCGCTTTTTTATATTCTTTGCTTATCTCTTCAAAAGGAAACCTTTCAACATTGATTTTTATTTTGGGATGAATTGTCTCAAAGCTTTTAATAATACGACTCCATCCATTGTTATATGTCCAAAATTTTATCTCAACTTCCTCTGTTGGTTCTTCAATTTCGGCAGCCTTAACCCTGTTTCCCTCATCCTCAGACATTGAGTTTTGACCGTTACAACCAGTTAAGACAAAGGAAAAGCAAAGAACAATAAGCAAAAGACAATACCCAATCCTTTTCATTATGTATACCTCCGCATTTTGATTTTACATAAACTAAAAAAGATTATATAAATTTTATAAATAGGAATATTCTATTAATCTTAAGCAACTGTGCAGTCATTCACTGAAGCCTTGATATCCTCTTTCGGCTAAACCCACTGAATATCAGTTTTCTTCTGAAGTGTTGTAAAATATATGACATTTATCCTTTGACAATGATTTGCAGTTTTCATTTCTCTGCATATAATATTAATTCGACATGTTTTTAAAATATCCTTTTTTTTAACAAGTCAACATATTAAGGATGTATTATGTGAGTTCTTTTATTGCATTCTTTATTTCTTCATCATTGGGAGCTAATTTCTGAGCTTCCTTAAGAACCTTTACACTCTCACTATACTTTCCCAATCCAAACAATGAATACGCCTTGATTTTGTATGCGTTGACGTCATTAGGATTAATCTCCATCGATTTTTCACAAGCGCTTAAAGCCTCATTGAAACGCTTTAGATTGTATAATGCATTGGCTTTAATTATATAGAGAGCATAAAAATCGGAATGAATTTCCAAGCCTTTCTGGCAATAGTCTAATGCTTCCTCGTATTTTTTCAATCCTATCAATGTATTTGCCATAATGCAATAAGCGGAGGAATCGCCTATATTGTTTTCGAAAATCTTTTTGCATATAGCATGAGCTTCCTCAAATTTCCCGCTTTCGGTTAAAAAACCCGCTTTTATTAAATAGGCTTCAACCTGTTTCGGCATTACCTCTATGGATTTGTCACACTCTCTCATGGCTTCATCAAAATTTCCCAGTTGATATAATGCAATTGCTTTGTTTGAGTAAGCTGTGTGGCAATCGGGCATTATGTCCAAGGCTTTGTCGCAGTCTGCAATAGCTTCATTAAATTTGCCCATACCAATATATGCATTTGATCTGGCAAGGTACGCAATTATCTCATTAGGATCGATTTCAATGGCATTATTGCTTATCTCTATTGACTCATTGAAATTTCCCATAAGAGCCAAAATATTTGCTTTTGTGCCAAGACCAAAAGCATTATCCGGTGCAATCTCCAATCCCGTCTCGCAGTTTTCAAGGGCCTCCTCAAGCTTATTCATCGCAGCCAAAGCTCCGGCTTTATTAAAATAGGCTTCGTAAAAGTATTTATTCCATTGTATTGCCTTGTCAAACATTTCAATAGCTTTTTTGCTGTCTCCTTCTTCCAATATCATTAAACCCAAATCGTTATAGGCTTCCCAATACCCAATATTTAATTCCGTTGCCTTAACTAAACATCTATAGGCTTCATCATTTTTCTGCATCTTCCACAGGAAAAACCCTTTATTTGCATAAGCTGAAGCATTTTTTTCATCCAATTCAATTGCCTTGTTGACGCAATTTATTGCCCCGCTTCTATCCCCAACATCCCACAGGGTCATTGCTTTATTGCTATAAACGGAACTATTGCCCGGCTCCAACTCAATAGCGCGGTCAAACATTTCAAGGGCTTCCGGATAATTTCTCATTTTGTCCAGAATAAGGCCTCTTGTGTTATACTCATTTCCGTCTTTCAAGCCCATCTCCATTGCCTTGTCCAAATCCTTCAATGCCGGCTGAAGCTTGTTCATTTTATAATATAGAGCTCCTCTGTCACTGTAGCATTGTGCGTATTTGGGATCTAACTCGATGGCTTTGTTGTAACATTCCAGGGCTTCCTCAAATTTTGAAACGGCAAAAAGTACATTTCCTTTGGTTTTATAAGCAACAGAAAACTTTGGATTAAGTTTAATTGACTTATCCAGGCACTCCAAAGCTTCCTCAATCTTTCCCATTTTGTATAGGGCCAGTCCCTTGTTATTGTATGTTCTTTCTGACTCGGGATTTTTTTCCAATGCCTTGTCAAAATAATTTATTGCCTCTTCATATTCGCCTTTTTCCAGAAGTTCATGGCCTTTATTGTTATAGGAGTCTGCACTGCTGCAGGAAGTCAACAGCATCAGTAGCGATAAAGCCCATGCTAAAATAACCTTTTTTGACATTAAAGTCTGCCTCCCCCAATAACCGCAGTTAATAAGCTATCTAATATACCTATAATTATAGCAAGATTTTCCTTTAACATCAATTATAAGGGCTGGAACGGGTGTTTTAAATAAAGGATTCCATTAATTTAAAAAAAGAGCCAAAGATATGGCTCTTTATACGCAGGTATGTTTTGTAAACAATCAACATCAATATTGTAAATCCTCTATAAGTGCATTTACCTTCTGATCACATTTCTTTAATACTTCCATGGTTTTATCGGGACTGTATTCACCGTTAACTTGCGTAACATTATCCCATACTTCAGCCAGCGCCATATGTAAATACGTTTCCAACGGAGACCATGCAGGTATGGACGGATAACCTATTGCATAGTTCATTTGATCGGCAAATACATTTCTCAACCTGTTGTCTTTTATCCATGGATCCTCATATGCTGATTTGACCACCGGCATATTTCCCGTCATTTTACTGTATTCTACTTGTGCCTCTTTACTGATCAGACATTTTAACAGCTCCACAGCTTCCTTCTTATTATGTGATCCTCTGAAAACTGCAAGTGAACTTCCCCCAAGAAATGCAAATCTACCCTTTGCACCTTTTGGAAGCATTGCAACCCCAATCTTGTCTGAGATATCATTTTCATTATTATTTCTTTCTAAATTAATAATAACCCATGGACCCAAAATAGAAGTTGCAAAATCACCGTTAATAAATGCTTCTTCCACACTATTAGTGTCTTTTTCAAGTGCCGTTTTATCCATTAACCCCTCAAATGCCAACTCCGAATAGAACTTAATTCCATTGAAGGCTTCCTTGCTGCTAAGAGTTGATTGTGTATAATCCAAATTGAGGAAACTGCCGCCTGCTCCATAAATCCATGGTGCATAATTGTGAATAACATTCCAGTCATTTTTACCCGGCATTCCCAGAGCAGACAACTTCTTGCCGTTGATTTCCACATTGTTCAGCTTTTTCAAAGCTTCTTTGAAGGAATCCCAGGTTTCAAAATCCTTTTTCGGATCAACCCCCGCTTTCTCGCATGCATCAATCCTATAATATATCGCTCTTGTATCTGCAAACCAAGGCACAGCATACCTTTCCTTTTTTCTGGCAATTCCGGTTGAACCCAGTGTCTGAGGATGAAACTCATCCCAGTTTATTTCTTCTGAAAGATCCGCCAGAGCACCCATATCTGCAAAAGCCGCTACCCACGTAGTTCCCATCTGGGTTACGTCCGGAGCTCCTTCTCCCGTCAAATATGCCGCCGTTAATTTAGTCCATGCCGATCCCCAATCTACCATTGTAACATTCAAACCTATGTCAGGATTATCCTGCAAAAAAGGCGATGCAATTTTCATAAAATCCTTCGAAAGATTTTCGGAGTTTGGCATAATCCAAACATCGAGAACTGTTTTATACTTTTTGCTTTCATTATCTTCACTTGGATTGGATAATATGTCTATGGTGTATGTATCCCCATCCCACAAGACCTGTTTGCCGAGAGCTTCACTAACAGCCCTTACAGGCAAGTATGTTGTCCCCTCAAAAATAAACGGTTCAACCCTTCTGCCGTTTCCATCCTTAGGATCAATCCTCTTTCCGTCAACGTTGATCTTAATATCCCTATAATCAACGGTTATTGTTTTTCTCATTGACATGGTATAAGCCGTTAAGGATGTAGCTATTATAGCTGTTGTGATCATCCCGGCCACAAAGAATTTTGCTTTCTCCAAAAACCTCACTTCTATCTCCCCTTAATTTCTCTATTTTGTTAATATCCACATAATAACAAATATATCACACCGATTTCCAATTTTCAAAATAAATTGAAATCCTCTCTAATGTTAAATATCACAACATATTTGATAGTGTTGGTGTCGGCATAAAAAAGGTCAAAATCGGTTTACAACGGATCAAGATATAAAGCGGCAATGCTCTTATCTATACTCACTCCGCTGCCTTAAAGTTATAAATCGGTTTTATAATATCTATAATTTCAACGGTATCCCGGATATTTTCAATAATCTCTTCCATAGGCTTGTAGGCCATGGGAGATTCATCGATAGTTGACTTGTTGACCGTTGTTGAATATATTCCTTCCATTGATTTTTTAAACTCACTAAGGGTTATTACTTCCTTGGCTTTCGACCTGCTCATCAGCCTGCCGGCACCGTGGGGTGCAGAATAATTCCAGTCCCTATTCCCCTTTCCGATGCAAATAAGGCTCCCGTCCCTCATATTAATGGGAATCAGGACCTTTTCCCCTTCCCGGGCTGAAATGGCACCTTTTCGAAGAATCATATTGTCAAGGTCGATATAGTTATGTATAGTGGTAAACTGCTCCTCAATTTTAAGTCCATACGTTTTACAATCTCGTCCACAATGGCCTTACGGTTTAATACTGCAAATTTTTGCACCAGCTTCATATCGGAAAGATAATTGTCAAAGGATTTACCCTGAACATAGGCAAGATGTTTGCTGACACTTGAGGTTTTTATTTTCTTTATTTCCGTTTGAATTTCTTTCTCCCGCCCTTCAGCCTTCATCTTTTCCACAAGCTCTTTAATTATTTCACTTTGTGTCACCAGCTCCTTGTAGCCCAGCTCTTGATAAAATTGGGCAACCTGCTTTCCCAGATGCCTGCTTCCGGAATGTACAACCAGGTATAGATTACCTTCCTTGTCTTTGTTTACCTCGATAAAGTGGTTACCTCCTCCCAATGTTCCGATGCTCAGCTTCGCACGGTTTATATTAACATTCTTTCTGCATATGAGCTCTTCCAAATCAATGTTTTTGGCATAGGGATGCTCCTTTTTCCGAATATCAAAACCTGCAGGGATATATTCATGGATAACCTTATCCAGTTTGCTAAGTTCAATATTCTTGTTTTTAAGTTTTATTGTCTCCATTCCGCAGCCAATATCAACCCCAACCAGATTGGGAACAATTTTATCTTTAATTGTCATGGTTGTTCCAATGGTGCATCCGGCACCGGCATGGGTGTCCGGCATGATTCTTATTATGCTGCCTTTAGCAAACTCCTGATTGCATAATTCTATTATCTGTGCAACAGCATCCTCTTCTACATTATCAGTAAAGACCTTAGCTGTATTGTATTTTCCCCTGATTTCTATCATAACCCCACCGTCTTTCAGTTTTATAATACCTTATTCAAAGAAACTTTTTGTTATACTTTCATAATATTCTTTTACCGGACAATAATACCCGTCATATGATACCCGATGCTAATGTCTGAATATTATCATATCTTTTTCCCCCGGTTCAACATATACATCCGGCGAAATATCGTTATAGTCTATGGTAATTTTAGTGTATTCGTATGGTTTAAAATAATCAGCTTTAGGAAAACCCGGATAATTGAGGTTTTCCAAGTATGGACCGTACTCCTTGCCATCATATGTAATTTTTCCCTGAAGTTTTATTATTAATAAATCTACACTTTCTATCGTTTTTTTCTTCGAAGGTCAAATACATATCCTGACTCTCCAATACATAAACTTCAATAGCTTTTCTAAGCTGAGCTGCTTTACTTGGTATTTCAACACAAGGTTGCTTCCGGTTACGAAGGTAATTAATAAAAGTTATAGTTATAGTTAAAATTATAATACTTGATAATACAATACAAAAAATCTTCCGATTATTATAACTCTTTTTCAAAGCACCACTCCTTCCTAAACTTTATGGTTCGATACTCCATTTCAGTTTATTAACCAGATTTACAAACTGCTTCTCAATTTATACCCATTATTATTCTTGCTTAACATTTATCGTAAGTAAGCACATGAGAATTTATTCTCTTTCCTGATACCAGAAGCAAAATCTCATGGTCATCGAGTTCATTTTCTTTTTGGTCATTTCACTTCGTGAAATCCCACTAAATAAAAGCTTCGTGGGCAGCGATTCCCCAACGATTTTTGTCACTCCACTTCATGAAATCACATTAAAAAGGAGCTACGCACTAATTGATCAGTGCCGTAGCCCCTTAACCTGCAATATTTGTCACGGAAGAACCGTCCCTTTGTGTTATTAGAAGCCGTTCTTCTCGGCCCAATTTGCAGCTTCTTTTACCGCATTTTGATGATTTGAATCCACACGGTTGGTTCCGTGGGTTTTGCTGTTTAAGAAGTGGATATCAAAAACACCATTCATGTTGTTGCCTTTTACGGAATCCAGGTTATCTCCGCCTCCGTATCCTCCACTTCTTGATTTGACATATGTATTAGCCGGTGCACTATCAACACCTGCGTGAGGCATTCCAGCCATTGATGCGGCTATCTTACGCCCATTTACCGTGAGAATTATAGGTCTTCTTTCCCAACTCCAACTGCCTCCGTAGATTTCAAGCATTATTTTCGTATCGTTGGCGGTTAAAGTCTCACAGTCGGCGTGGTTATAGCCATATGTTCTCTTTATGTTAAATGTGCGCCCTGTCCTGATATCGTATACTTGTGCAGTTGATCCTATACTAAATACATTCTCTGCATTACCAAACCACGAAAGCAAATAATCCTTGCTGCTAAGACCTCCTCTTGTCGCAGTTGATGCAGTGCTTGTCCTTCCCATAAGTCTGTCAATTGTTGCTAATGTTTTAGGTCCTGCAACTCCATCCTGTTCAAGCCCGTGCTTTGCCTGAAGTTTTTTCACTGCTTCCTTCGTAAGGCTGCCAAAATACCCTGTCGGGTCTACACTTAAATAGCCCAGTGCCTTAAGATCCTTCTGCAAAGACGTTACACTGCTTCCACTCATCCCCTCTTTTAATGAAGAGCCTCCCGAAGAGCGGGTAGCAGTCTTTTGACTAAGCAGGTTTTTAATAACCGCTAAAGTTTTCGGCCCTGCAATTCCGTCCTTCTCAAGTCCGTTCTGGGCTTGAAGCTTAATAACCGCTTCTTTTGTTATTTGGCCGAAATATCCGGTGGGTTCTTCATTGAAATAGCCCAGTGTCTTAAGGTCCCGCTGCAGTGATGTAACCTCACTTCCGCTCATCCCTTCCTTCAATACTCCTGAAGCAGCAAAAACAAGTGAAGTGTTAACCAACAGAATTATTAAAAGGAAGGCTAGAACTGCTGTAAGCAACGCAGGCTTTTTCTTTTGCATTTCCATTTTTCCCCCCTCTTTGGCTTTGACCAGTTATTTTTTATCCTCCACAATTGTATCATTTTATTCTCATATTATAAAGGCAAAATATATGTATATTTAAATTAACCTATGTATAAAGATAACCTGCCTTTTCCTTTTTGATAAATATGTATATTCCACCTGTCATTATATATAAAATGCTCTCGTAAGTAAACCCTTCAAAGAAAATTTCCGTTATTAAAAATCCCGTTTTGAACGATATATAAAAAGCATACATAAACCTTCTCCATATTAAATTTTTATTCCAAATAATAAAGGATTTTCTTATGTTATATTGAATATATATATTATGCTATATGTTTTGCAAAAATTTTTTACACTAAAGTCATTCATTTTTTTGCAAAACCACATAGGTGGCGCTGTTGAACGCACAATTACAAATGCAGCTTATTTT
>Ga0209409_1002951_pt1 | contig 11721 bp, 15 predicted proteins | sample AD_JPNMR1_MetaG_FD_184424 | JGI IMG/M metagenome (GOLD analysis project Ga0209409, IMG submission 184424) | Active sludge microbial communities of municipal wastewater-treating anaerobic digesters from Japan - AD_JPNMR1_MetaG (SPAdes) (version 2) | ecosystem: Engineered > Bioreactor > Anaerobic...
TTATTTAAACTAATACCATCCATGACATAAATGTATCCATTTTTTGTTTCTTTCCATACCCTCAATGGAAAATTATGGAAAGAAACGTCATTCCATATCTTCAATAATTCTCTCCTAGCCATTATTTTACCTCCCTAAAATATAATAATTTATTAAGGATACAATAAATAATGTACCAGAAACACAACAAGCCAGATACTTACACTATGTGAGAGATATCTTCAAAATATATCCCACATAGTGTAAGTATCTGGCTTATTAATTAATAAATCACATGCGTTTATTCAGCATCAGCATGTGCATGTAAGTGCATACACTAACGCGTTTAATTCATTAAACGCGTTTCTTCTTGCTTCCAACTGGAGTTCTAACAGGAACTCAAGTTGGTCGATGACTTTCTCCCAATTCAGCCTATAGACTACATCTAAAACCTCATCTATAGGGCTGGAGAGAACATACGTACAAGAATAAATAGGATTTTTTATATATGCTCCCTTTGCGTCGACACCTACTTCAAAGTCGTCGACGCTTAGCTTTAAAGTAGCAATGTTTTCCACTAAAAAAGAATTAAGATCAATAAGCGAGGATCTGATCTCATCCTCTAGGTCTTTGATCTCTTTCTGAAGATTTTTTACTTTCCTAACATCAACATTCATTTGTTACTCCTCCTTTAAGGTAATGTTATTATATTTAAAGATGAAGATGGAACCCAATTTCCATCTTCATCTTTAATCCAAAATAATTGGTGCCTAGCATCTGAAGATCTTATTAGATCAACAGACACTAGGCACCAATTGCCACTACTATCTTTGTACCACATTTCACAACCCCCCAATTTTTTTATTGAGAGATTATGAAAGTGGTACAACAATACTTATTCTTCTATTATAATAATATATATAAGAATTTACACATTATATTTACTTTTTATCATATTTACCCAATATATTATCTCATTTATAGTAGGCATTGATTTAATTCCACATGCTTTTTTAATATTGGTATCATATATTAATTGTAATATTTGTATTGGAGTATATTTAACAATATCTTTCTCATTTTTAATACCAGCAAGTTGCAAAATATGCCAATATGGTTCTCTTATTATTGTTTTTGGTTGAGCAGATTGTTTTGCATCTTTTTTACTAGCAGTAGTTTTAATTTCTTTTACAGGTTCTTCCTTTTTTTCCATTAATTGTTCTGGTTCTTCTTTTAGTTTTTTATCAGTAGTATTGGAAAGTAGTAAATTGGCTCTATTGATCCATTTTTGTATTGTAGGGATACTAATCCCAGTTTTAGTGCTCAGTTCTTCAATGTGAGCTTTACTATCACAAACAGCTAGTAAATCTTCAACTGTAAGAATATTATATTTGCGTAATATTTCTCTTTTCCTATCACCAATACCTTTAATTTCAGATATATCTATAGACATTAATAATAACCTCCTCTTATCTATTATAAATGTGTCTCATTACTAGCACTGGCTGAATTTAAATATATATTGTTAGCAGCTTGTATATAAATATCCCCAGATGCTGCAAATCTTATATAACTTCCTGATGCATGTTTTATCTTTATCTCTTTATTTGCTGAATCTAATAAGATAAATTGTCCAGATTGGTCTTTCATTATAACATATTCTTGACCTGCCTTCTCCCATATTTCAATGTAAGCTGAGTCAGATGGTAATCTGGGGTCATTTGTTTTATTACGTTTACCTCTCTTTTTATATTTACCACGTATTATTATACCTTCATCATCAGGATCATCAGATATAAGAATCTGTCTACCTTTAGGTGTCTTTATAATCGTCCACTTATTCCAGTATTCAGATCCATATGTATTTTCCACTGGAATAGATGCTGGATTATCTACCAAATTAAGTCCTGCAATATATTTGGGTCTATTAAAATCACCTTCATCAAATCTAATTAATACATAACTCCCCTTAGGTGGTATTAAACATGATCCACAATCATCTATACCTGTCTCCTGTGATTCTGAATTGCCTGTAAAGAAATTGTTTTCAGGCATAGCCCATATACCTTGTGATTCATCTACTGAATCCATCATTAATGCAGGTATCCATACTTTAATTCTACCTTGCTTCTTTGGATCTTTTACACTTACTACTTTAGCAGAATATAAATTAGTTGCTTTAATTTCTTTTTTAAAGTCTTGAGCATTACTTGCTGCTATTTTGTCAAAATATTCTCTAGTTGGCAATGTTGATCATCCCCAATTATCTTATACTATACTATTCCTGAAAATATATCATCTATAGTAGCCTGATTATAATTAACATATTGATTATTATTGTAATTCTCTACTATCATATCTTCATATACCTTATCCTTATTAGATTTCATTATTTCTAGAAGCCACATATTGATATCATTAATATCTTTAGGTATATCTAATTGAAAAACACCTTTAGAGAAGAAGTTATTACCATCAAAACGTTCTGCTATTTTACCAGCAAGGACTGACTGGGAATACATATTTATTTTTATTTTACCATCTTGGGAATAATCCCACAATGCTATTAAGATTACTTCTGTCTCATATTTGGTCAATATCTTGTCTACAATCATATCATTGACATTATAATGTGATCTACATATAACAATTCCATCATCATATGTTAGAAAATTATTACAATATTGTTCTACTATTAACTCTTTCTCTTTTATACTACGTGATACAAGATGTTGTTCATGTTTATTTAATGTCAAGTCTGGATTGATTATAAATCTATAAATGAACTGATCATTGCCTAAAACATTATATAGCTCTTTAATATCTTGACTTGTTTCATTATATATAAATCCACAATTATCAGCCATATTACAAATTGGAAGTACTACTTTTCTAATGTTATCATCTATTTTGTTTGTTTTAGATAGATATTCGTATAACAATCTAGTATTAGATTTATCACCATAAATGAAATTACTAAACCCATCGAAGAATTCTTTACTTGTTTTAGTATTATTAATAATAACTACATTATCTGGAATTGGAACACTTATATGAGAATATCCTATTAGTATATCTGGCTCAGCTGATACAAGGAATATATTTATATTTCTTGGAGAAACTGTATAGAAATCCATCTTACTTGTAATATGATAGTATATAACCTGAGAGAAAGCACAATCAACACCATAATTAGTTATCAACATTTGGATTTATCTCTCCTTTTAATAATATGATGATATATGATTATTTAATAAGTTCTAGATCACTAACTGCAGTCCAAGGTACCATAGCCCAAACAAGAGTACTTGGACCATCTTTTATTTCTTTTGTAGTATAATGACCATTATCAATGGCATCTATTATATCCTTTATCTTAGCTACTGCTATATGAGAAATCCTTTCATTGATTTTAAAGCGTTCCATATTCTTCTTAAGATGACGTTCTATATCTTCTACTTTCCAATCTTTTGCAAGATACCATTCAATCAAACGTCTCAAATCTTCATGTACAATAGATTGAATAAAATAGGTTGGTATAATGAGAAACTCTTTTTGAAATTGCTTTGAATTCTCTATATATCTTTTCCATTTTTCATATTCTGCTTCATATGTATTACGATGTAATTTAATCTGAAAATAATACTTTGGAGTACTAGTATAAAAACATATTCTATTGGATGTTGCAAATGTAGTTAATTTAGCACGTTCATTCTTTGCAAAGTGAAAATGATCAATACCATAAATAATATCAAATTTAGAAAATATATTATCTTGAGTATCCATATCTTCTAAGCTAAAGACAGCTGTTTGAAAATGATTGGAAACGTAATCACGTATAATCACTTTATCAATAATTCTACTAACATTCTTTCTACGTGTTCTATTCTGTATATAGAGACTGGAAACCATTACTGCAATTACCTCCACAGATAATTATAATTTTTAAATATTAAAGAATAGTTTATTAAGCTAATATGTAATATATATCATTCTGATTATATCATTATGAGTTTCCAATGTCAATTCTCAAAGAATACTCCTTTGTCATACTGCTTCTTTATGATATCTTTGAAAAAGGAAAACTTATCTTCAGGTTGCATCTCATTTTCTATCCATTTCTGGAAATTCAAATCTGCTTTAGCCATCTTTGGAGCAGCAGATTCTGATGGGGCATATTCCAAATTTATAGGAACATTATCTCTCTTAATAAGTGCATTAACTTTTTTGCATATAAAATCACCTATTTTGGTAGCAGCAACAATACCATCTTCAGAAAGTAATCCTTTTGGATATCCCATATTCATAAGAGATTCATGTCCACCACAAATAGATATAACATTAAAATAAGAATCTAGAGATTGGTTATAAAAGAAAAAGTAAGGATATAGTTCTTTATGTGCTTCTATAAAACATCTCTTAGCCTGTGCTAATTCTTCAGCTTTCTCCATAAGATCATCTAAAATAGTGAAATATATATCCCAATCACCTTGAGCTATATATCCAATTCTATTTAGATTAATATTAAATACACCAACACCACCCACACCAGAACCACTTCTAAATATACCACTATTTATCTTTAATATATCCTCTAAAGAGACTTGAAATCTACAACAAAATGATTTCTGCATCTCCATATTTCTAGCTTTAATATATTTATTTAATTGTTTATATTTGCTATCTTCAAGAAATGGTTTGGTTCTATAATTTTCAAAATATACTCCACCCCATTTGTCCATTTCTTCAAGTAGCATATTAAATATTTCATTATCAAAATCAAAATTATCAGTTATATTGACTGTAATTAAAGGAAAACTGAATGGTTTTCCACTATTATCTCCTTTTGCAAAAGTCTCTATAAATGCTTTATTCACTTCATCATAATATTTTGCAGGTACATCTGAATACTTATAATCTCTATCAAGTTTAATCTCTGTATTTCCTGAATGTATAACAGTATTTTTAATTAAATGGTTTCCACCAAATACAATAAATTCATCCTTTAAAGCAGCATCTGGTCCTCCAAATGCCATTGTGATATTAGAAAAGGAACTATTACCAGCTCTAAAAGGAACATTAATTTCAAATATAAAATGCTGCCATGCATTAATTAGATCTTGATAATCAACATTTCTGTTTAGTAACTCTCTTTCAACAAACAGGTAAGCTGCTACTACTGTTGTAATATCATTTATAGCACAAGCACCATGTATTTCTTGAGAAATTAATGCAATAAAGTTGCTACACTGACCTAAAAGACTATGTACATGCTTGGGAGGTGCTGTCTTTAATCCATTTACAGCTGTGGAATTAAGTCCTTTCATAGCTATATCTTCAGCAGAATATCCTGAACAATATGGACCTAATATGCTCAAATTATGTATATATAGCCATCCTTCTTCATGCAATTTATTAGCATATGGTGGGTATACCTTTTCAAACCAATATTCTTTACTTGCTTCACCATATAATGTTGAATTAAGCGCAGGTAAAGAATAAACCAAATTACTATTATGCCTGGAAATGTCATCCCTATTAAGATATTTGTCAACTATTTCAGTATACTTTGACATGATAATTATATCCTCCTTAAATAATTTTTATTATTGTACATTGTTAAATGTATAATATGTATTCACAAAATGTGGTGACGTAAAATTATCCTTCATATATGTAGTTATACAAGATAAAAGATCATTTGACAATATGGGATATCTAACTGTCCTAAATAAACTAAAAGGCATACCATCAACCATCTTCATAGTCTTAAGTATAGCACTCTTATCAATATCTTTTGTACCAGTTATCTTTTGCAAAATATTATCATGATCTTCTAACCAATAAGGAAACTTGACATCTACAGCAAATCCATCTACTAATCCCTCTTCTTTTACCTGTTTCACTAATTCAGGAGAAGTACCATTGGTATCTAATCTAATTGGTTTCTCTATATTCTGCCTAAGATATCTCAGAGCATCTATAAATTCATCACCTTGAATAAGTGGTTCTCCACCAGTAATAATTAATAATTCAACAAGTGGGTTCTTAGCAGCTTTAATTATATCTTCCATTGTATATGATACCAGATCTTTGCCTTTTAACAAATACTTCATATTATGGCAACCCCAGCAATTCCAATTACAGAATCTGGTATAAACAACAGCAGAAATTGTCTCAGGATGATCAACTAAAGAACATTGTAAATTAAAAAACATTGGTTCACGCATGTAACATTACCTCCCAATAAAAGTTATTCTACTATTACAGAATTAGTCTTTAAGACTTAGGGTAGTCAACTAAGGCTTTTCCAAGCCTCCGCTTCTATAAGCGGTGGGTAGTTGACGAATGTTATTAACTTTTTTTACTAAGTTTTCTATATCATGATCTTCTGGAAACATCTTATAAATAATTAAAACTAAATTACTAAGATTATTATCAACATCAATCCAAATTGATAATGACTTTAGTTCATCTTTAATGCTAGTATGTATTAATTCACGTGATGATGTATTACTTTGTATATACTTAGATAACTTAATTATGTGTTTACTAATAAAATATAGTAATTGTTTATCTGGTACATCAATAAATTCTGCTTTTTTAAGTATATTTACTAATGAATAAAGAATGGGTGTAGAGGTCTTTGCTGATGCCATTATGCGTAATAGTATATCTGGATATATTTCATCTTCAATTAGTATAGATATAGCTTTAATCAGATACAAATTGCATTCACCCATTCTTTCTTTTCATACGCTCCTTTATTATAACTTATTTCTGTCTACCCAATCAACACGTCTAGCATCTTGCCAATAGTTTTCATCACCATTTATCATATTATTCTCTATGCGTATATGTCCTGATATGATTGGTCTTACATATCCAATTATCCTAGCATATATCATCATATGATCAGCGTCTTTGCAATTAGGACATACATAATGTTCTCCTACAAACTTAGAATGACAATTATTACATACGCTCAATACTGGTGACAATGTAATATAATTAATTGGCATATCGAATAACTTATCAATTATATCCTTTTTTAATTTTTCAGACACTTTAGCTCCAAGAAAGACATGTTCTATAGAGTTTCCACACCAAACAGGGATACCACATTCTCTTTTAACATACAAAACATGATTAGGAACTTCAACACAATATACTTTTCCTTTATATGGTACTCGTTCTATACTCTGTACTTTTAAAGACGCATGCTCTGTTTCTGCAGTTGGAATAAATATATGTTCCCCTTTTTGAAACATTTCTTCTACCATTGATGCTTGTACAATTCTATATTTTCCATTTTTATCTATTATTACCATATTATGATCTTTTGTAACCATTATATCCAATACAGTACTTTTAAAATGAATTAATTCTTCATCAATATCGAAATCAAATTTCTTTATAGCATGTTGTAACTGAATCCTATTACTCTCAATATTAAAAGTGTAAAAACGATCTTCATCAATATCTACATCTTTGAAATACTTCCATCCATTATCTGTTCTGACTTTTGTTTTGTCATCATAACAACCACCACTACTGAAAGGTTGTGTATATGCTGATATCTCACTTCTATATATCAAATCAGCATCAGTTGGTGGTTGTAAACCAGAAGTCATATATACATTATTACTCTCAATATCACCCTGTACAAAACATTTTTTTACTTTCTTCTGTCCATCCATTTTATATAATACCTCCTCGTGCATACTCTATAAACTTATCTATATTATCCAGATCAGCATTAACATATTTAAATCCAAATTGTTTATAATAGCGAAGCCTATATTCTCTCATCTTCTTCAATGGTTCATACTCACTATTAACTATATCTATTACAAATGCCTTTTTATCTGCAGATGTATATCTACTGATTCTCCCTATGCTTTGCATTAAACTGTTCTTATTAGTTATAGGAGTTATATAAATTAGAGTGTTCAAGCGTGGAACATCCATTCCTTCTTTAAACATTCCATATGTAGCTAGTATACATTGTTTAGAATAATCTTTTTCCTCTACAGAAGAATGTACTATAGATATCTTATGTTTATATTGACATTTATCATATATCATATACAAAAGATCTATCATTGCACTCAATCCTAAAATTTGCAAATCCAATTTTATTAAATCATCTATTGTCTTAGCTATCTGTCGTATATAAACATCCTGTTTCTTAAGAAACTTACAATAGCGTGTTATTATGCTGTTGTCATTAGACCACTCAATATACTTCTTATATCCTTGAGATATATACAATGGTATGTCTACTAGTCCAACATATACAGGAACGTTTAACTTACTATCATCAAATATAATTGGACCTATAAACCAACTCAATAATTGTCCAAGACCATCTGATCTATATGGTGTAGCAGACAATCCATATAACCTTTTAGAGAATATAGTCTTAACACTTGTTGAAAATGTTGGAGCTGCTGCTGTTATATGACATTCATCATAAAAGGTAACACCAAAATTAGCTTCATACATACTTTTAATAAAGGCTTTATCATTGTTTTTAACTCTTCTAAATAGAGTTTGAACAGTAGCAATACAAATAGGTTTATTAAATTCTTGCTTTCTGCCAGATATGATACCAATATCATCAGCAGTGAGAGATGTAAATTGGACTATTCTCTCAACCCACTGATCTATAAGTGCTGTTTTATTGACTACAATTAATGCCTTCTTTTTGATTCTAGATATAGCATCTATAGCAACATATGTTTTTCCAAAACCAACCTTAGCTGCTACTAAACCATGATCATTATTAACTATGGCTTCTATTGCTAATCTTTGAGCTTCACTTTGAGGAGCATAATTTGGTTTAATTTTTAAATCTATATCTTCACCATGTGTAGTTAGATCTGTAGCCTGTCTATCAGTAAAATAATAGCGTGGAACTCTATACATTATAGTACCATTAAATTCTACTTGTTCATAAAACCATAATACATCAGCATCATTAAATAGTACTAACTTTTGAGCATCCACGCTATCTAATTCTGGAGTATAAAACATATCCAAAATAAAATTATCATTTTTGATCATAATTGGATTAACCCCCATTACTTATTTAAATAATTATTTTGTATCTAGTAAACTTGCATTCAATTCATTGATAAATTCTTCTTCTTGTTTAGTAATAACTTTCAAGTGATAATATGTATCAGGTGGTATATATTTATTATTACGTAAATATAAAGGAAATTTGAGTTTATTGACAAGTACTTCAATACTAATATGAACATCTTTATCTTGCATTTGTTTCCACTTTCTTAAAGCACTTAATATAAGGATAAAATCATCAACATCTGTTATGTACTTTCTAGTTATGAACATAGGCTCTCTTAATTCTTCAGTTTCAATGTTGCCTGTTTTCTCACCAGCAGCTGAAGAATGAAATATTGGATTGGTAAATATTTTACTACCAATTCTACTGGGAAGCTCATCATCCATGAATGTTACAAAAGCTTCCCATATATTATTTAGTGTTTCCTGAGAAATATCTTTGTCTTTAAAGATTATTGCTATTTTAGCTTTTGTCTGATTAATACTTAACATGACAATATCCCCCACATATATAATTATTGTTTAATTATTGTCATTTTGTAATAATGCATTTAAATCAGAAACACCATCTTCTTCATCTGCTTCTTCAGAATCATCAAGATCAACAACTGTACTATCTAGAACTGTAGATTTCAAAAGTTCTTCTTTATAGGTATAATACAATTCATCAAATTTCTGCCTAAATGTCTCATTTGTATTATACATATTAAGGATATCACTTTTTCTAAACTTAACATCTGGATAATTCTCTAAATACTGCCATGCTGTACCTTTTATACCTTTACATTGTCTTATTAGATACTCTCTAGTCCAAAAATCATTATATCCACGTATATAATCTAAAACTATATTAATTTTAATATTTGGTCTAAACAACTTATTCTTTATCAATTTAACTTCTGATATAACACCTGAGAATCCATAAGCATCTATATCTACATCTTCTTTTGGTCTCATATAAATGATCTGAAATGGATGGAAACGCATCACATTTCCACCAGTTATTCTTTTATCACCCAATCCTTTCAAATCTGGAGAATTAGATGCAAATGGATTCATACTTATCTTATCCCTTAATTGAGATATAACTATAAATGTCATTTTATACTTATTAGCAACATTTACCAGTTTAGGGATAACTAACGATAACATGTTTGACTTTTGTCCAAGTACTTTAGATGGATCATCGTTTGCTGCTAACTGTTTATTTGTCATGGTAGCAGATTCACTATCCCACACTACAAAGAAAGGATCATTAATATCTTTATATTTTTTATTTTCTCTATATGCAGTTGCTTTAGATATTATCTTGCTAACTTTTTCTACTGTAAGATCTTGGGAAATAAGAATAGTCCTATCAGTATCAACGTCAAATTCTTCCAATCTCTTCTTTCCCATAGACTGCTCAGCATCAAGATATAAAGCAAGGGCATTTTTATATCTCTTTTGCAAAGATGATATCATACTTATTGCTAAGCTTGTCTTTCCACCACCAGGAGCACCTGTTATAAGCACCAACTTACCAACAGGTATTCCACCACCAAGTATAGTATCAAATAGATCTATACCAGTTGGTACGGTTTCAATATCTTCATTAAAACTAATATCTTCAACAGTCTCTTTCAAATCCTCTTCAATCTCTTTTACCAGTTCATAAATATCACCCATAATCATACACCCTCCTAAATAATAATTATTTAATTATCTATTTCATCTTTATACAAAAACTTATCTATTAATGATTCTATTTCCAGTTGGCTTTCATCTTCCATTTTTTTAAGTCTAGTATAATAATCTGGCAACTCATCTAAATGATCTTTAGCAATACTTTTTGCTAGTTCTTCTTGATCAGTATGTTCTTTCTCTATGTGAACCTCCCACGACTAAAGTCGTAGGCTTCTAACCTCACAGTTAGAATTTCCTGCTTCTTCGTCCTCGTAACCTACTAACTCCACAGGCGTAACTTCGGATAGTTCCTACCCTAGTTATATTAATTTATATAGCCATACCTAATTCTCTTAATCCTTGACGCAATATATTTTGCGCAGCATTATCAAGTATTTATCTAAGTCTAAGGCTATAATACTATAATTAACATATGCTATAGCGTCCTTACTCATGACTAAAGTCACGAGAATGCGGACGCTAAACATTCAATTCCAGCTTTTAGTTCTTCTGGATCATACATATCATCAGGTCTATTGTCCTGCCCTATAATTTTAATTGTATAACCATCTATTTTATCCATGATTATCACTCCCTTAATAATTGTCTGCCAGATTGCTTTGGTTTAAATGATATATGCTCTTGAGATGACATGTAAATTATTCTTGATTTAGGTATACATATACTAAATGCAGTTGATGTATCATCCTTTGTAGATACAACTGCATCATCAAGATAAATGAAATCTCTATCTCTTTTAGCTAATGTTCCAACTACAACATCCCCATTATCCAATCTTATTGTAAGTACTGCATTATCCATTATCATTACCTCCATCATCTGGATCTGGTGTTGCGAAAACCATTCTTTTTAATTCACTCAATTTCTCAAAGTTCAATTCATATGGTGTTTCTTCATCTTCAGAACTTGGAATATATTTAGCTGTTATCTCTATAGTCTTTTCATGTGAACGTATTATCCTATCAT
>Ga0209409_1002960_pt1 | contig 11689 bp, 8 predicted proteins | sample AD_JPNMR1_MetaG_FD_184424 | JGI IMG/M metagenome (GOLD analysis project Ga0209409, IMG submission 184424) | Active sludge microbial communities of municipal wastewater-treating anaerobic digesters from Japan - AD_JPNMR1_MetaG (SPAdes) (version 2) | ecosystem: Engineered > Bioreactor > Anaerobic >...
TATGCACTTGCATTAATAACGCTTGTGACACCACCAGATTGTGCGTACAACGCCTTCATATGTATCCCACACCTCCCACAGCTAGAATCGATTATCCCACCTCATTCTCAATCTTCATCAAAAAACTCGGTAACTTAGTGATATTGTACCACAAAATTGAATGAACAAACCTTTGTATATGATTGAATCGATGATATGTTATCATACCAGCTATTGATTGAAGAATATTCAAGTTATATAATATTGCAAATCATTCTGTTAAAGTCGACAGTTGATAAGTGTGAATAACCTTCGGAGGGACGTCAATGAACAGGCATTTTCTATCTGGGATGAAGGCCTCCATTCCTGCATGTCTTGGAGTGGTTGTGGTAGGTATTTCCATAGGTCTCTTGGCAATGCAGGCAGGATTGAGTAGATTTGAGACAATTCTCATGTCTGCCATGGTGATGGCTGGTTCATCACAACTCATGGCCATCGGTATGATTACGCAAGGAGCGAGTCTGTACGCTATCATCTTGGGTACGTTCTTCATCAATCTTCGCCATGTTGTCATGAGTAGCTCTGTTATGCAACGATTGAAGGGAACAACACTCCTTCAACGATTGGTTGGTGCTTTTGCCCTTTGCGATGAATCTTTTGCTATCTACTCTCTATCAAATGATCCCAGCTACTATTTCCTGTTAGGTTCAAATACGGCATTGTACGTAAGCTTCGTTCTAAGTACCTTCATCGGCACATTGATGACTGGCCTTTTGCCCAAAATCGTTGTCGACAGCTTTGGCATAGCTATCTATGCGGCATTCTTGGGACTACTACTCCCAAGTGTAAGAAAGAGTGCACAGTTGGTCATTTTAGTAGTGATAACAGCTCTAATCAATTGGTTTTTGCAGTGCTTTATACCGAAGAGTTGGTCTGTAATCTTGGCTATGATACTCGGTGCTTTCATCGGTGTGTTCTTAGTTGATGACGAGACCATTTCAACAGAGCCGTCAACAGATCTGAAAGAAGAAAAAGAAACAGAAAGTTCGGAAGGGGTGGGCAGTATATGAATTATCCTATCATATTGATGATTCTTGGAATGGCTATTGTCACATACATTCCTCGTGCACTACCCGCAGCTGTAATTCACCGATTGAAATTCAGCCCGAAGGTAGAGAAGTTTCTTCGATTGATTCCATATACTGCGATGGCCGCCCTGATTTTTCCAGGTGTTATCACGGTGGATGCATCAAGGCCAGAAATTGGCATTGTAGGTGGCACGGTAGCTGGCATTTTGGCTTGGCTAAGGTGTCCAGTTATTGTTTGCGTTGTAGCGGCAATTGCTACAGATATGTTGATTTACGCAGCTCTTTAACTTCTTGAATTTCTTGATAAACACGTTAGTTTGCCAATTTATTGGTAATGTGGTTCAGATATTGATACGCAAAAATCGAGCGTGTAGTGACATTTTTTTGGATAGAAGGGAAGGTCGCTCATGGACCTTTTTATATCGGTGCTCGTTTGCAACCGCCAAATTTGAGTTACAAAATAAGATCAACAAAAGATCAAAAAATAAAGGGAGGCAACTACTGCCTCCCTCGTTTCTTGGTCATGACTTACGATAAGCTATGCTCACAATTTACCTTCGTGGACAGGGTAGCACGACACGAAATGTCCTGGAGATACTTCCTTTAACTCTGGATGAGGCTGCGTTTTGCATCTATCACCAAGTATTTCCCTGTATGGGCATCTATCGTAAAACCTGCATATTGGTAATGGGTCTATTGGTGCACTTATACTTCCAAGTATATTCGGCTCGCCCCTTTTGTATTCTGGGTCTGGCACTGGAACTGCATCCATCAGTGACTTTGTGTATGGATGCAGTGGATTGTGGAGCAATTCTTCAGTTTCTGCAAGCTCCACCAATTTACCCAAATACATCACCGCTATTCTGTTGACCATATACCTAGCGACCGCAAGGTCATGCGTGATGTACAGATACGATACGTTGTAATCTGATTGAAGTTGCATCATGAGTTGCATGACCCCCGTCCTAACCGACACATCTAACATCGATGTAGGTTCGTCTGCGACGATCAACTTCGGATTGAGTACTAGCGCCCTCGCTATTGCAATTCTCTGCCTTTGACCTCCGGAAAGTTCATGTGGATATCGCCACAAAAAGCTTTCCGGTGGTGTCATCCCAACTTTCTGTAGCAGTTCCATAACCTTTGCTTCTCTCTCTTCGAGCGTTCCGATATTGTGTATGTTCAATGGTTCTGCAACTATATCGAATATCGTCATTCGTGGATTCAGAGACTCGTATGGGTCTTGGAAGATCATCTGGACGATGGAATGGTATTTCATTCTTTCGTAGTCGTTTACGGGCTTGTCGTATATCTTTATAGTACCTGCAGTAGGATCCTCAAGCCTCACTATCATCCTTCCAGTCGTCGTCTTTCCACATCCTGATTCACCAACCAAACCAAGTGATTCACCTTCGATGATATCGAACGATACATCATCAACTGCGTGAACGAAATGCTTTACTCTCGCAAATAGCGCACGTTCAGCTGGGAAAAACTTCTTCAGTCCCTTTACTTCGAGAAGCACCTTTTTATTTTCTGAGCTCATTCTGTCTCACCTCTTCCGTCAATGGATGCCAGCACGCAAGGTAATGTCCACTTTCTACTTCTACGTACGGTGGTTCTTCAACACCACATTTTTCCGTAGCCCAGGGGCATCTTGGAGCGAATCTGCATCCAGTTGGTGGATTGAGTAAGTTCGGCGGTTCTCCAGGTATGGTGAATAGTTTCTTTTTCTCGCCAACGTGGCTTGGAAAGGCATTCATGAGCAAGAATGTATAAGGATGCATAGGCTTTTTGAAGATCGTAGTTGAATCCGATTGTTCAACGAACTTTCCAGCATACATCACCGCGATCTTCTTACTAACTTCGGCGATAACCGCAATATCGTGAGATATGTATATCATTGCCATGTTCAATTGCTCTTGCACGTTCTTTAATTCCCTCAGTATTCTGTCTTGTACTATAACGTCCAAAGCAGTAGTTGGCTCATCTGCGATTATGATCTTTGGGTCGCAAGCCAGTGCTAGTGCAATCACTGCCCTCTGTTTCATCCCACCGCTGTATTGGTGTGGATATTCGTCCATCCTCTTTGGATCCAGTGTTACGAGCTCAAATAACCTCGCCACTTTTGCTCGAGCTTCGTCTATTGGTGTTTCTGGATAGTGTGTTAAAATGGCCTCGACTATCTGATCTCCAACTTTGTAAACAGGATTGAGCGAGTTCATTGCTGCTTGGAAGACCATCGAAATTCCCTTCCATCTGTAATGTCTCATCTCATCCTCGCTCAGTTGAGTTAGGTCTACCATCTTGCCATTGTCGTTGAACCAAACATGTCCGCCCATGAACTCGGCATTCTCTGGTAGAGTCCTCAAAAGTGTCATTGAAACAGAAGTCTTTCCGCAACCGGATTCTCCGACTATACCCAAGCTCTCCCCTGATTCAAGCTCAAAGGAAATGCCATCCACCGCTTTAACGTATCCCATCTTTGTTTTATAGTGCATCTTCAAATCTTCAACTTTTATGATTGCCACAGCGATCACCTCTTTCTAAGTCTTGGGTTAACGATTTCTTCAAGGCCTCTACCAAGGAAGTAAAATGCAGAACAGAGCAACGTGATCGCTCCACCTGCTGGAATCCACATCCACCAGTATGCGCCGATATTTCCAGAGCCCAAGTATCCTGAACTCCAGACTGTGTTTATCATGAGACCCCAAGACATTCTTACCCGCATCAAACCGAAGAAACTCAACGTAGCTTCCGAGAATATTGCACCTGTAACATTGAACATCATGTATAGGAACGATAGTGGCATGACGTTCGGTATTATGTGGTTGAATATGATGTATCCGTGACTTCCACCGGATGCACGTGCGGCATCGATGTACGGTTTCACTTTTACAGTTAGGGCTTGTGCCTTTAGAACGAGCGTGATACCGCCGAAACCGCCAAGCAATCCAAGTATAAGCGCGAGTTTGAAAAGGTCCATTGACATGAATCCAGATAGGACAATCAAGAAAGCAGTAGATGGGAAGAGCATCATTAAGTCTGCAACACGCATGAAGATAAGATCTATTGCACCACCGTAATATGCCGACGCCGTACCTATGATCGTGCCTATGAAGACCGTTATGAATGCAGCTAAGACTCCAAGCAGAAATTCACTTGGTGTACTCACCATGAGTTGGATGAACACATCTCTACCGATTGGATCCGTACCAAGTAAGTGCCATCTACTCGGCGGAAGGGGATGTGCAACTCCGATTTTGTTCCTCACCGATAGATCATTGAATATTGCCACAAGCTTCGACTCGGCAACAGATTTCGACCACTCCGTCTTTGTCGTTTTTTCCAAGTCTCTGACGCCTTTAACTGTATCCCATATGCTATCGTCTAATAGCAAAGCCTTGTGTTCGTCAACCATCGAAGTATATATGTTATCGTCTATATCTCCTTCACCGATGAGAAATCTCACAGCCTCGATGGGTTCTTTGTACGTCTTCAATTTGTCTATGATATCGAGCCTTCTGTAATCATCGAATTGAGAATTCTCTATGCTCGCAATAACCTTATCGAGTTTCTTCGTACCTTGAAAGGCATATGCCATGAGAGAAGAAACTGGGTCTGACAAAACTTCAATAACTTTGCTCCCCAAAGTTTCGTAACTATCAGGTACATCACTTCTCCCCAACAAGCTTGACATGAACGAACGTGCGGATGCTATCTTCAAGAATATATTGTTTAGTTCAGCAACAAAGCCCCTCTGAGCAATGCTCGAATATCTTGCAAGTTCGTTTTCAACCTTAGCCCTATAATCGTTGCTTATGTCTATAGATACCTTTGCAAGTTCCATACCGGCATAGGTTTCGAGGAATTCATCGGTGTTTTTATACGATATATCCAAACCTATTTCCTTCATCTCGTCTTCAGCGTTCTTCATAGACGTCTTTGCCTTTGAAAGTGCAGCTGCATAGACTTCTTCATTTGTCAAATCGGATAACTTCCCTTTTGCAACTTCTATAAGGTCTTTGTATTTGCTATTCTCAAGCCCTTTGTTCAGTTCCTCATCCTCTTTTGCGAGAACCAGCAAATCGGGTAATAAGTTGAAAATAGCTGCATGGACAAGGTCAGAAACCTGCACAACATCGTTTGCTATAACATCGGTAAGTTGACGATCAGATGTCACGTAAAGTTGACTCACTGTACTGACATCTGCAACACTCTTTGCAACTTCCAAGACTTGATTCTGAGCTGAGATGATCTCATCTTTAGAGAAAGTTTGGTTGAGCATATTACTGAACTCTTCCACCATCTCACTATTTCCTCTGTTCAAACTCCTGAACCAGAGTAGCGCACGTGACACCTCATCTGAATCAGCGTACGGTGAGAGTGCCATTGCAAGTGTCTTGTAATCAACCTTTTGGATTAACTCGGCAAAATCTTGGAACGAGAATTTATCTCTATTTCCAATGTCTTTTACCGAAGAGAGTGCAGAGAATTTTATAACCCCGTTGTTTACCAATTCTGAAACACTATTTTGGAAGTACATCCTCTCCTTTGCTGGGATATAGCTATCGGAGATTGTATCGAGCAAATGCCTCAAACTATCAGGTGCATACGTGGGCATGATCTCGTAGACAGAGTTTTTCACAAGCACTTCCATCGACGATTTGAACTCCTCGCCCTTATCCATAAAAGAATAGACCCAGAGTTGTGCCGATGGTATTTCAATACCTTTCACTAAATTTTGGGTTGATAGATAATCGGTTATGTATTTGCTAGACAAAATCCTTGCATCGATTCCCACAACCGGATCATATATACTCAAGTCTACCAGACTCAAGACAAGTGGGGAAAGTGCACCAAAGATACCGAAGATGATTATAACCCAAAGGCCAAACATCCCCATCTTACTCTCTTTGAAAAGTGCCCAATTTTTCTTGAAATTCTTTAAAAACAGCTTGAACCTTATTTTTGTAATCGATTCTTTCTTCTCAACTTTCTGAACGTTGTCTGCCATTCATCTCACCTCTCGTTAGTACCTTATGCGTGGGTCTAAAATTGCGTATAGTATATCGGCGACAAGGTGTGCGAAAAGCACTAATATACCTGTAAACACAAGACAACCAATTGCCAGCGGAGTATCTTGTGATAAAGTTGCGTCGAGCAATGTAAGGCCCATACCTTTCCATGAGAACATCGTCTCAGTGATGACGCCACCACTAACGGTGGAGGCAAGTCCAATGACGAAACTGGTCATCAGCGGTAAAAGTGCAGTACGTGCCGCATGTTTGTCTCTGATCACGTTGTCCGGAAGCCCCTTTGCTCGAGCCGTCGTTATGTAATCTTCCCTTATCACCTCTAACATCGTATCTCTCATGACAAGCATATCACCCGCAAAGCCCAACGTAACGAGTGCTATCACAGGTAAGGCGAGATGATATACGATATCCAGCGCATAACTTCCCATACTATTTGTTGCCCAGTATAGAACGGAGATGGCGATACCTGCGGAGATGGAAGACCAGACGGCAGTTCTTTTCGCCTTAACTGTCTTTAGTCTTCCAGATATCACGATACCCACCAGCCATACAACTAACAAGAAAAGCTCAGTCCAGAGCAATTTTATAAACACATCTTGCGAATTGAAAGGTGCATCAAACCATTTCGATGGCGTGATAAAACCTGACAATGGGAACCATTTCAACGTGACTGAGAATAGCCATATTATTATCAGCATGTAAAAAGGAGTGAATATCGTCCAAAAAACGATACCAACGAGTGTGGCAGTCTTATCCGCTAATCCACCCCTCTTCCATGCAATTCTTTTCCCAAGATCGAAACCAAGCAAGAAAGATAGAATAGAACTTGCCAAGAACAGGAATAACGTGCGCGGCAATCTCTCAGCTATGATATCTGCAACTGGTCTTGGATACTCACTAAATGAAATACCCATATCCAAGTTGAAGAAATTCTTCATGTGCTTGTAGTACTTCACATACCACGGGTCATTTACACCGAACATCTCCTTGAGTTTCTCATACATTTCTGGGTTTTTCATAATTTTTGGATCCAAGAATTTCGTAGTGTAATCGCCTGGCATCGCAAGGAAGATGAAGAACACCACCGTGACGTATATTACCAGCAGCAAAACTATCTGAGCCATTCTATTTCTGATGAACTTTGCCAAACCGGGTAAATCAAAGCCATAGAAATAGACAATTGGGGCGATTATGTAATTGAATCTCGGACTGAAAAGGTACAGATATTTGAAATTGAAAAGTGCACCGTAGTACAATGCAAGAGAAATTGCCAAAAAGATATAGTTCGCTGGCTTTTTGCCCTTCCAAAGTGAGAAAAATACTGCTATTGCAGGGACAAGAACTCCAAAAACAACTAACGTCAGAGTGTTTGTCATCTTTACCCCTTCACCTCTTCTTTTCAGGAATTTTGCCTACATATTCAATAATCCCCCCTTGCGGGGGGATTTCAAGGGAATATTCTACAAGAACTATTGTACTCTCTTTACATTTTCTGGAAGCCCATAATAACCTTGGATACCATCGAGCACGTTATCAAATGGGAATTGTATCGTCGTTCTGTAAGCTTCCACCATTGGATTTGTGAAGAGGATGATGTACGGAAGGTCATCTGCGAGTATCTGCTGAGCCTCAAAGATAGCCTTTCTTGCTTCTGTGAAATTGTCGGCATATTCAAATTCGTCGACAAGTGCATCAAATTCAGGATTTGAATATCCAGGTACGTTGAATCCCTCTGGCGCCATCTGTGAACTGTGCCAGAAATCTTTGAAGTATGTTGGAACCCTAGGAATTCCCCAACCGAGTATGAACATATCGAAATCTACTTCATCAAATGCCTTTGTACTGATTTCGTTGAAATCTGTGAGCTTTAGATTGATAGGCATACCGATGTTCTTTGCCCATTGCTCGATGTACATACCTGTCTGTGCCCTCATTGGGTCGTAATCCATACTTGGACACAGAAGCGTTAACGTTGGAACTGGTTTGCCGTCTGGCCCTTTCAAGCCCTTACCAACTGTCTTGACTGGGTTCTTTGTATCTTTCGTGTCGATAACAGGTTCTGTATCCCACTTGAATCCTGCCTTTTTGAGCAGACTAATTGCGAGTGCATATCTCTCGCCCATATTCAATCCTTCGCCAATCGTCTTGACTGCAGAATTGTACCAGAATGTATTTGCAGGTGGTATTGGAGTTGAAAGTGGAATAGCTCTACCTTGCAACACTTGGTTACATATGAAATCACGGTCTATTAGAGCTGCTAAAGCCTGCCTGAATTCTTTGATGTTCATCGGTGATCTCCTCATGTTGAAAGCAAGGAATCTGAAACCGAGTTGTGGGTTCGATACAACCTTTATATTCTTCTGGCCCTTCAACTGTTCTGCCTCACCCGCAGTGATGCCAACTGGATTGAATATATAATCGATATCTCCAGTTAAAAGTGCTTGAATTGCGACTTGCTTAGTTCCAAATATCTTGTAGACGATTGTATCGACGAATGGACCATTCACAACCTCCAGGTCGACTGCACCAGATGGTTTTGGATCAGTCGTTGACCACTTGAATCCCGTTTTGGAATTGGAAATTGTAAATCCACCGTTTTTGTAATAGATGTTCTTCTCACCGTATTGCCAATACTTATCGTTTGCAACACTCTTTACGATCTGGACAAATGCACCTTTCTCGATCTTTCCAATGTTTAGTGATGTTATTCCTGGATCTACAACCTCTTGTGCGAGCAACCACTGCACTGGGTCAGCTTGCTTTTTTGCCTTCTCTACGATAGGTTTCCAGTAGTTGCTACACACAATTGCTGACATCAGTGCACTGTAGTATATCGACATAGTCTTCTTCTCTGTGAAGTAGAATTTTACTGTCCATGTATCGACCTTTTCAACCTTTGCTGGCTCATATGCACCAGACCAATTACCACCGGGGATTTGCATGCCTTGAATTGTAGTGTACGTAAAGACAACGTCATCGGCTGTAAATGGTGCACCATTCGACCAGCGCATATCTTTTCTTAACTTCACCGTTGTTGTGTACATATTTCCCTCTTTAACGATGGCAGGTATATCGGCAGCTGCGGCTGGTATGAGTTGGCCTTCTTTGTTCATACCAAGTAGTGAAGGATACTTCCAGAGCTGGACTGCAAAGTTGTAGGAAGTTGAACCTGAGCCGAGTAAATTCCAAACGTTCGTGGTAGTGACATCCTCAAAAATACCGTAGTTAACCTGAACCGCAAAGACCGCAATAGCAAAAGTCAATAAGAATAAAAGAACTACCTTTTTCACACGAACCCCTCCCTTTTTGAAGTGTGGAACGCCTTTATGAGCATCATAAAACATTATAAACTATAAATGAACAATGAAAATAATAGTAAGCGTTCCTAACAAATTCCCCCCTTAAAGAGTTACATTCATATTATACAACAAATTGAGTATGTGATGCAAGAAATTTTCAAGGAATAAGTGATGTGTAGCTTGTAAAACTTTACAAAAATCGACAAATATGTGATAAAATAAACATCGGAGGTGATTAACTTGTATTACAAAGTCTCTAGAGACCCTGTGTATTCTGAAATAATGCTCTACCCGCTTGAAATATTAACTATTGATACAAAGGCTGTTCAGAGGCTGAGATATCTCAGTCAGCTCGTTGGTGCAGAGTATGTTTATCCTGGTGCAACACATACGAGATTTGCACACTCACTCGGTGTCATGCATTTGGCTGGTACGTATGCACAACAGCTTTACGACACGCCAGATAAAGTCAGGGTACTTCGCTTGGCTGGTCTTTTGCACGATATAGGGCATGGACCATTCAGTCACCAATTCGATGATGTTGTTTACAGAAAATTAGGTTTTGCAGATGGTCACGATGAATTTAGAGTAAGACTACTTAGGGAATACTTCCCGTCTGCTTTGTTGAAGAACTACGAAGAGTCAAATGAAAATCTCAAGCGTGCAGTTGAAGAAGATTTGAGAATGACTCTTGGAGATCTATCAGAAAACATGATAGACAACTTTTCTCAACTAATGGAGGAAGTAATAGAGGTCTTTGCAGGTGAAGAGAGTGGCACGATAGATTTTGCCATCGTACAGGGTCCACTCGGTGCAGATCGAATCGATTTCGTGCTCAGAGATTCGTATTATGCAGGTACAAGGGGGTTTGGCACCGGTTCAATCGATAGACTTGTGAGGAACTCTATGATCGTCAAGAAAGATGGTAAAGAGATACTTGCATACGATGCAAAAGTAGTCGATGAGATTTACACAACACTCTTTGGAAGATTCATGATGTACAAGAATGTATATTTCCATAAGACCTCGCGTGCGGCGGATATGATGATCCAAGAACTTTTGGACCTTTCTTACAAAGCACTCCATCTCGATGAAAGAGTCTTGAATATCGAGACATTTCTGGACTTGACTGACCAGACGATCATAAACGAAGTGATTTACAAATTCTTTGAGTTGGTTGATCAATACGGTGGAGTGGAAGATGCGAAACAGAGCTTGTTAAAGTACGAGATGGACCTAGAACCGCTCGAACTTGATATAGTCATGGCCTATGAGATAGTAGAACGTTTGAAATCCAGAGACCTGTGGAAGATGGTAATCGAAACTCCATTTTCGATAGAGGGAGTAGATCCAACTTTTGTGAGCCAAGGCATCGCAGGTGACATGCTCCAAAAGATCAGACTCAGACTTGAAAGATCCTTAGAAGTGGCAGATGAGGAAGACAAGAAATACATAATGCACATCTTAGGAAATTTCGATGAGATCTTCAGAATCGACACACCTTACAAATTAACGATTGTGCATCCGGAGGAATTTCTGAGAAGTAACATATACATATTGAAGAAAAATCGCATCATGACATTTGAGGAATACGTTCGTCAATATCCGGCCTACAACTTTATGAAAAACAATCTCATCCAAATTGTGAGGATATACGTCACAAGAGACATACGAGAAATACTGGAAAAGTACAAAGTACTACCCGAAACGACCATGGAAATAACGACAAGATGGTGACAATTGAATAATATCCATACGAGGTGAATATCATGCTCTTACTATTCGATGTTGGTAATACACACACAACTATCGCATTGACGCAAGATGGGAAGAGTTTCGAAAAATACAGGATATCTACGAAGAACTACGAAACGGAAGATGAACTATATGTTTTTCTGAAGATACTCTACAAAGAAAAGATAAACAACATACCAATAGTTGTTTCTTCCGTTGTACCATCTGTGAATGTCATATTCGAATACTTTGCCAACAAGTACGGAAACGGTGAGGTGTCTTTCGTCAATGCTCAAAGTTATGATAAAATAATCTGGAATGTAAACTATCCGCAAGAAATAGGTGCCGACAGAATTTGTGATGTAATTGCGGCATACAGAGACTATGGTAAAGATTGTATAGTCGTAGACTACGGCACCGCAATTACGATCGAGGTACTCAAAGATGGTAAATACGAAGGTGGTGCCATACTACCGGGCTTTTCGATGATGGTTCACGCACTATTCAGAGGAACGGCAAAATTACCGGAAGTAGAAATAAAACCGTACGA
>Ga0209409_1002963_pt1 | contig 11684 bp, 9 predicted proteins | sample AD_JPNMR1_MetaG_FD_184424 | JGI IMG/M metagenome (GOLD analysis project Ga0209409, IMG submission 184424) | Active sludge microbial communities of municipal wastewater-treating anaerobic digesters from Japan - AD_JPNMR1_MetaG (SPAdes) (version 2) | ecosystem: Engineered > Bioreactor > Anaerobic >...
ATTCTTTTGCACATAAACCACACAAAGTACAAGTCTCTTTATTTACTTTGGGAATAAATATATTCACAGACTTTTCTTTTTCGAATGTAATGTTATAAAATAAGTGATCATTTGGTTCTTCAACATCTGCATCTAAAAGCAAAACTTTCCTATTCTTTGAAAGAACTTTAGCTAAATTTGTAGAAACAGTCGTTTTTCCAGTTCCACCCTTTCCACTTAAAACTGCGATCTTTAGGGGCAAATTGATCTCTCCTTCAAACGTTGAATTGTAAAAAAAACTTGCACAACTCATTTTTATCCAAAAAATGAGTCGTGCCATAAAAACGAATTTACTCTTCTTTTTTCTCAGTATCATCGGTTTCTTTTAATATTCTTTCTATATAGTTTAGTTCATCTTTCAAATACTCTCTTCGTTCTTCTAAAAAAGTTTTATCGTTTCTAAACGAAGTAACCGGAGGATAATAAGCTCCTCCCCATCTGCCATAACCTCTTGCACCATAACCAAACCCTCTTGCGCATCTGCCTAAAGCTCTACCCGTCATATGGCCTAAACCCCAAGGTCCAGTTCCATCTAAATTAGGCATATAATAACCTCCTTTCATATATATGATTTTTTCATATATATTATAACATAATAATTTTGCTTGTCAATGATTTGAAATTGATTGTATTAAATCTCCCTGAAAAAACTAGAATAATTAAATATCTTATGGTGAAAAAATAATATGAAAATGGTAAAAAACATTTTGTTTTTTTATTCTTTTGGTGTAAAATGGTATTAGTACCGTTAACGTTACCATAATTAAATTACTTATAAAAAGGTTATAATTATGTTGGGTTTAAGAAATCTACGATACTAAGTTAAAGGTGGTGATTAAGTTAGCACAATCAAAATTTGTAACTATAAAAGACATTGCAGAAAAAGCCGGCGTATCAGTAAACACTGTTTCAAGAGCACTAAATAATAAGCCAGATATCAATCCAAAAACAAAAGAAAAAATCGAAAAGATAGCAGAAGAACTTGGCTACGTAAAAAACTCATATGCCACGATGTTAAAATCTCAAATAAGTAACACCATTGGAGTTATAGTTCCAGACAGTTCTAACCCTTTTTTCTCTGAAGTGTTTAAAGGTATTGATAAAGCAGCAAAAGAAAAAGACTATCAAATAATAATGATGAACTCTGAAGGTATATATGAAAACGAAGAAAAATTCATTCGGACACTCCTTGAACGTAGAGTGGATGGTATCCTTTTATTTCCAATGCAAAAAAGTTATGAAGATATAAAAGACCTGATAAAAGAAAGGTTCCCTATAATATTAGTTGGTAGGGAATATGACGGCTGGGATGTTGACCAAATATTTAGTGATGAGATAAAAGGTGGTTACATAGCCACAAAGTATTTAATACAAAAAGGCTGTAAAAAGATAAAGATGATAACTGATGAATTATATAATTCTGCTTCATTTGGTAGAATACAAGGTTTTAAAAAAGCACTTACCGAAAGGGGATTAAAAGTGCAAGACGAAGATATAAAAATTTGCGATAAAATACATGAAGGTTACCATATTCAAGCAGGTTATGATGAGACAATAAAAATGCTCAAACAAAAAGATAAATTCGATGGCATATTTTGCTATAATGACCTAATAGCCTATGGTGCTATAAAAGCATTAAAAGAACATAAAATCAAAATACCAAATGACGTTAGAATAGTAGGCTATGATGATATTACCTTTTCAAAATTAATTGAACCTGAATTAACAACTGTTAGAGTTAACAAAACAGAAATGGGTTATGAAGCATTTAATATGATATACAAAAGAATAAAAGCTAAAAGAATGGACAATTCTTTTGTCAAAAAGATTTTGGATGTCGAACTTATTGTTAGAGAATCTGCTTAAGGAGGGGTGAATATGGCAGAATTACGATGGAATCCATTATTAAAAACATGGACAATGGTTGCAGATAATAGACAAAACAGACCCCATCTTCCAGAGGATTGGTGTCCTTTTTGTCCTGGACCAGGAAAAAAAGTTCCTGAACACTACGATGTTTATGCTTATGACAATGACTTTCCTGCTTTAAAATTAGACCCTGATGAACCAAATGTTACCGGTTCAGAGTTGTATAAAGTTGAAAAAAACTATGGAAAATGTGAGGTTATCTTATACTCTCCTGATCACAATACAACGTTACCTCAATTATCAATTGAACATATATATAAACTTGTTAATCTTTGGGTTGAGAGATTCAATGAATTATCAAAAGACAAAAAGATTAAATACATTTTTCCATTTGAAAACAGAGGAAAAGAAGTTGGAGTAACAATGCTTCACCCACATGGTCAGCTATATGCATATTCCTGGCTTCCATTGAAAATTAAGGTAGAACTGGATAGTTGTAAAGAATATTATCAAGAAAAAGGAAAATGCCTTATCTGTGAGATGAATAAAGAGGAAAAAGATTTCGAAAAGCGTATGCTTTTTGAAAATGACTCTTTCCTTGTCTATCTCCCTTTTTTTACTGACTATCCCTATGGTGCTTTTATTGTAAGTAAGTCTCACAAAGGAAATCTATCAGAATTCACAGATAAAGAAAAATGGGATTTAGCTGAGGCATTAAAACTATTAACTGGCGGATTTGACACCCTTTTTGATAAACCATTTCCATATATGATGAATCTACATCAAACACCTGTAAATGTTGAAGAGTATAAAGATTCTAATAAATATTATCATTTTCATATTGAATTTTATCCTCCTCTTCGAGATAAAGACAAAATAAAATGGTATGCCTCAAGTGAAATGGGGGCGTGGGCAGCTGCTAATACCTTGGCTGTTGAAGAAACGGCGGTAACTTTAAGAAATGCCATAGAAAAATTTAAAAAAAGAGGTTGAAGCAATGGATTTACTATCTATATTTCATAATATTTATGGAAAAAGTGAAAAAACAATCCTTCAATTTTTTTCTCCTGGAAGAATTAATTTAATAGGAGAACACGTTGATTATAATGGTGGATACGTTCTACCGGGAGCTATTAATCTTGGAATATATGGAGTAATGTCACCTAGAAACGATACAAAGATATATTTGAAATCTATGGACTTTCCAAATGAAGTAGAAGTAGATTTAAACAAAGCTATAGAATATAAAATTGAAGATGGATGGGGAAATTATGCAAAAGGCATAATAAAGTATTTGTTAGAAGATGGCTATTCGCTAAAAGGCTGTAATATCTTAATAAAAGGGGATCTTCCAAATGGAGCTGGACTTTCATCTTCAGCAGCTTTGGAAGTTTTGATTGGATATATGTTGCTATTTCTAATTCAAAAACCTGAAGAAATAGATAAAAAATACCTTGCATTATTAGGACAAAGAGTCGAAAATAAATTCATTGGGGTAAACTCTGGTATAATGGATCAATTCACCGTTGCTAATGCCAAGAAAGACCATGCATTATTACTAAATACTCAACATCTCTCAAGTGAATATATTCCATGTTACTTAAACGGCTATTCTTTAGTTATAATGAATACCAACAAAAGAAGAGAGCTAGCCTCTTCTAATTACAATCAAAGAAGACAAGAATGTGAAAATGCGTTAGAAACTATAAAAAAAGCAAAAAAAGCTGCCTTAAATAATCTTTGTGAATGTACTCTAGATGATTTAAAATACATAAAAAATGAAGTTGAATATAAACGTGCAAGACATGTAATAACAGAAAATCAAAGAGTTATTAAGGCTGCAAATTTACTAAAAAATAACGATTTAAAAGGCTTTGGAGAATTATTAGTCCAATCTCATAATTCTCTAAAACACGACTATGAAGTAACAGGGTTTGAATTAGATACAATAGTAGAAGAGGCTTTAAAGATCCCTAATTGCCTTGGTGCCAGAATGACAGGAGCAGGTTTTGGGGGATGCGCTATAGCGTTGGTTGAAGAAAATATCGTAGATTCCTTCATAAAAAGCGTATCAAAAAACTACCATCAAAAAACAAAATTAACCCCAGAATTTTATATTACCACACTCGAAGATGGAGTTAGACAAATTTAACGTATAATAGTAAACTCACACTTTAATAAGTATGAATTATTTGTTGTAAAAGATAACCCCTTGTTAACAAGGGGTTATTTATTTACAAATTTTTCAAGAAAAAGAGAAAAATGCAGATATTTTCGAATAAACCTTTTTATTTACTTATAATATCTCATAAACAACTAACAACGGGTTTTACTTTTTATGTAAACATCGATATAATTGTATTGGTATCGTTAACGGTATCGATAAATATTAAATTCTACACTTTCTTGCATTTCTTACTCTTTTAAAATTGTCATATATATTTAAAAATCAAGGAGGAATAAAATGAAGAACTTACGTATATCATTTATTTTATTTCTTTTTATAGGAGGTACTTTTTTAACTATGTTTTCTTCTTCTTACTCGAAAAAATCACAAGGAAACTTTATAAAAGGTGCCGGATATTTCTACATTATATGAAATAGAATCTCACGGTGGTAAATATTTCCAAAATGGTTTAGAAAGAGACCTTCTAGATATTTTACAAGAAAATGGTTTTAATTGGATTAGATTAAGACTTTGGGTAGACCCAGATAATTATGGTGGGGGGAATTGTGATTTATCAAGAACTATTGCTATAGCAAAAAGAGCCAAAGAACATGGATTTAAGTTTCTACTTGACTTTCACTACAGTGATTGGTGGGCTGATCCAGGAAAACAAGAAATACCTCAAGCTTGGAAAAATCTATCTTTTGATGAATTAAAAGAGGCAGTTTATGAATATACAAAAAATGTAATAACGACTTTAAAGAATGAAAAAGCCCTTCCTGATATGGTACAGATTGGAAATGAAATAAGAAGCGGTATTCTGTGGCCTTATGGAAAAACTTGGGCTGAAGCTGGCGAAGAAGTAGGAGGATTTGAGGGTCTAGCTGAATTGTTGAATGCAGGAATCCAAGGAGTTAGAGACAGCCTTTCTGAAGATGAAGAAGTTCTTATTATGCTTCATACAGACCAGGGTGGAGATAATGGAGCAACAAGATGGCTCTTTGATGGCATAGTTGAACAAGGTGTAGAATTCGATATTATTGGCCTTTCGTATTATCCATACTGGCATGGAACTATAGACGATCTAAAGTACAATATGAACGATATCTCTCAAAGATACAATAAAGACGTTGTGATAGCAGAATTTGCTTATGCTTGGACTCTAGAAAATGGTGACGATCACCCTAATATTTTTGGAGAGGTGCAAGCCAAAACAGCAGGATTCCCTGCGACTATTGAAGGACAGAAACAAGCAATTGGCGCTGTGATGGAAGCAGTGAATCAAGTTCCAAACAGTAGAGGACTCGGGGTCTTTTATTGGGAACCTGCCTGGATTCCCGTAAAAGGGGTGGGCTGGAAAACGGGAGAAGGTAATGCATGGGATAATCAAACATTGTTTGATTTTGAAGGAAACGCCCTTGAATCTTTAAGATATTTTGGTATGTGGGAAGAGTAAAAAGTTTAGTTGATCACTATTTTATATTTAGATGCATACAAAAGCGGCAGACATACCTAACTTAGTTAGAATATAGTACCTTAATATAATTTAGTATAAGGAGGATGTAAGATGAAAAAGAAGTTCATTATTATATTACTATTGGTTTTATCTATAACCTCGTTATTTTCAGTAACCTTAACAGTGTGGAGTTCAGAAAAGCAACAAGATTTTATTAGAAAGATTGGTCAAGAGTTTACTCGAGACACAGGTGTTACAGTTGAAGTTCAACAGATTACTTTTGGAGATATTAAAACAAAATATCTTACTGCTGCTCAAGCAGGTGAAGGGCCAGATATAATAATAGGTGCGCAAGATTGGTTAGGAGAACTTGTTGTTAATGGCTTGTTAGAACCCATTCCAAAATCTGCCATTGAGCTAGATAAATTTGCTGATTCTGGAATAGAAGCTTTTACTTATGAAGGAGTCCTATATGGAGTCCCTTATGCACTAGAGAGTCAAGCACTTTTTTATAACAGAGATTATATAAACGATAATGAAGTTCCTACAAATATTGATGAATTAAAAAAGTTGGCAAAACAATTTACTACCCCTGATACAGCAGGCTTTTTATTTTCCGCAGGAGAACTATATTATTCTTATTCATTCATTTCGGCGTTAGGAGGATATGTATTTAAGCATGATCCTAGAACTGGTTATGATGTTTCAGATATTGGATTGAACAATGAAGGAGCTATTAAAGCGGTTTATTTAATTAAAAGCTTCTTTGATGAAGGCATTCTTCCTTACGGTGTTGACTATAACATTGTAGACTCTATGTTTTTGGATGGTTTGGCTGCAATGGTAATTAATGGTCCTTGGGCAGTAAAATCTTATCTTGATGCTGGTATAGATTTTGGAGTTGTTCCGTTAACAAGAATAGAGGTAGAACCTGGTAAAACAATGAAACCTTTTGTAGGAGTTCAAGGGTTGATGATTAATTCTAGATCTTCTAACAAAGCATTTGCAATGGAGTTTGTGATTAATTACTTAGCTACAGCTGAAGGTATTTATGAATTCTATATAGCAGATCCAAGATTGCCATCAAGAAATGACGTTGTCCAAATAATTGAAGAACAAGGTGGGCCCGTACCTGCTGAGATAGTTGCAGCATTTACAGAAAGTGCAGCGGGTGGAGAACCTATGCCAAATATTCCTGAAATGGCTGTAGTATGGTCACCAATGGATGATGCCTTGAGTAACATAATTAATGGTGTTCAAACACCTGAAGAAGCTTTGAATGATGCTGTATCCAAAATAAAAGCAGGTTTGAAATAAAAATCTAAATAAGACTTTTTATATAAATTCTTTTAATATATTTCAAGTGTAATATACGAAAGCGTCCTCATTTGATTTGTTCAACATTTTATAATAAATTTAAGTTATGAAGCAAAGTGATGGCGTAAAATTTTATAGTAAGAAACAATTTAAATAAATATTTTTAGGAGGATGTTAAGTGAAAAACAAATACGACCCAATTAGTAAGAAGGTACCTCATTTTTTGCACGGAGCAGATTATAATCCTGATCAGTGGCTCAAGTATCCTGAGATTCTTGAAGAAGACATAAGACTTATGAAACTTGCTAACTGTAACGTTATGTCTGTTGGAATTTTTGCGTGGAGCACCCTTGAACCTGAAGAAGGAAAGTTTAATTTTGAATGGTTGGACGAAGTTATTGATCGATTGTATAAGAATGGGATTTACACTATTCTCGCAACGCCTAGCGGCGCTAGGCCTGCCTGGATGGCTCAAAAATACCCTGAAGTATTAAGAGTGGGACCAAATAGAGTAAGAAACTTATTTGGAGAGAGGCATAATCATTGTTATACTTCTCCTATTTACCGAGAAAAAGTTAGAATAATGAACACGAATCTTGCTGAAAGATATTCAAAACATCCTGGAGTAATCATGTGGCATGTATCTAATGAATATGGTGGAGAATGTCATTGTGACCTTTGTCAAGAAGCATTTAGAAGTTGGTTAAAAGATAAGTATGGAACTCTTGACAATCTCAATCATGCTTGGTGGACACCTTTCTGGAGCCATACTTACACAGATTGGTCACAGATTGAATCACCAGCTCCACATGGAGAAAATCTAGTACATGGATTAAATTTAGATTGGAAACGATTTGTAACTCATCAAACGGTTGATTTCTTTAAGCACGAAATCAAACCTTTAAAAAAGATCAATCCAGAATTACCAGTTACAACTAACTTTATGGGAGTCTATGAAGGATTAGATTACTGGAAGTTTGTTGACTTTTTAGATGTCGTATCTTGGGACAATTACCCAAGGTGGCATCAAACTGAGGATGATTCAGATTTAGCTTGCCAAGTTAGTATGGTACACGATCTAAATAGATCGCTAAAAGGCGGAAAGCCATTCATGCTCATGGAAAGTACACCAAGCATGACAAATTGGATGGCTGTTAGCAAGTTGAAAAGACCAGGAATGCATTTGCTTTCTTCTATTCAAGCTGTTGCGCACGGTTCAGATACAGTTCAATATTTTCAATGGAGGAAAAGCAGGGGTTGCAGTGAAAAACTTCATGGGGCTGTTGTTGATCATTGTGGGCATGAAAATAATCGAGTGTTTAGAGATGTTCAAGAAGTTGGAGAAACTCTTAAGAAATTAGATGAAGTAATTGGAACTACCGTGAAACCAGAAGTCGCCATTATTTTTGATTGGGAAAACCGTTGGGCTATGAAAGATGCAAAAGGACCAAGAAATATTGGAATTCATTATGAAGAAACAGTTGTAAGTAATTATAAACCCTTCTGGAAAAATGGTATTCCTGTTGATGTAATTAATATGGACTGTGATTTTTCAAAATATAAACTACTTATCGCTCCTATGTTGTATATGGTTAGACCTGGAGTTGCTGAAAGAATCGAAGAATTTGTAAAAAATGGTGGTACTTTTGTTGCAACTTATTGGTCTGGGATTGTAAACGAAACAGATTTATGTTTCTTAGGGGGATTCCCTGGACCTTTAAGAAAAGTTCTTGGAATCTGGGCAGAAGAAATTGATGCACTTTACGATGGAGAAGAAAGACTCGTTTCTTTTAATGAAGATAATGAACTTGGGCTAAAAGGAGATTATAAAGCGAATGAATTATGCGACTTAATTCATTTAGAAGGAGCTCGAAGTCTAGCAACTTACAAAGAAGATTTCTACGCAGGAAGGCCCGCTTTAACAGTAAATGATTTTGAAAAAGGCAGATCTTATTACATAGCGTCAAGAAATGAAGAAAAGTTTAATAATATGTTCTACGGTAAACTTATTCAAGAGCTTAATTTAAGAAAAACCGTTGACACAGAACTTCCCCATGGAGTGACAGCTCAAATGAGAACAGACGGAGAAAAGGATTATGTATTCTTGATGAATTTTGGTAATAAAGAAAGCACAGTAACTTTAGACAATTTTGATTATACAGATTTATTGACAGGAGAAAAAGCATCTAAAGAAGTAAAGTTACCTGTTTATGGTTTAAAGATTTTAAAGAGAAAAGCTAAACAGAATAGCTAAAAATTCTAAAAGACAAGGGGAGAACTCTTTTGAGTTCTCCCTCGTTTTATATTCTAACAACAAAAACTTATTCTTGTTTGGCGTTATTTTCAATAATCTTTACTATTGTTTTTGAAGCTAGTTTCATATCTTCCACTGGAATTAATTCAAATCTGCTGTGGAAATTATACCCACCCGTAAAAATATTTGGGCAGGGTAATCCCATATATGACAGTCTTGCCCCGTCCGTTCCACCTCTTATAGGTTTTATTATAGGTTCGATTCCTAGATCAATCATTGACTTTTTTGCTAGTTCGATAATTTCCATATGCGGTTCTATCTTTTCTCTCATGTTATAATAGCTATCAGTTATTTCAATTTTGATTATCTCTCTACTGTATTTGTAATTTAGAAATTTGACAATCTCCTGAAATAATTGTTTTTTAGCTTCGAATTTGGTTTTTGAATGATCTCTTATGATATATTCTACTTCTGCATAATCAACCGTACCGCTTAGTTTTGTTAGGTGGAAGAAACCTTCATACTTTTCTGTATATTCTGGTTTTTCATTGACTGGAAGCATACTTTCTATTTCAAGTGCTATTCTTAAAGCATTTATCATTACATCTTTTGCTGTACCTGGATGTACATTTTTACCATAAATTTTTAATTTAACGCTTGCAGCATTAAAGTTTTCGTATTCTAATTCTCCAAGAGGCCCTCCATCAACTGTGTATGCAAAATCTGCCCCAAAACCTTCTATATCAAAAAAATCTGTTCCTCTTCCAATTTCTTCATCTGGAGTAAAAGCTATTTGAACATTTCCATGTTCAATTTCTGGATGATTCACTAGATACTCAATAGCGTTCATAATAGCAGCAATTCCTGCCTTATCGTCTGCCCCTAAAAGTGTAGTTCCGTCAGTAGTAATTAATTCTTTTCCTTTTAACTTTTCTAAAAACGGAAATTCATCAACTGTCGTTGTATACTTATCATTTAATCTAATATTTCCACCTTGGTATAAGAAAATTTTTGGATTGGTGCATTTACCGTCTAAATCTGGTGAGGTATCCATATGGCCTATAAATCCTATAGACGGAACTTCTTTTTGTATGTTAGATTTTAGCGTTGCATAAACATAACCATGTTCGTCCTGTTTTGCATTTTCTAATCCCAACTCTTTCAATTCATTGACTAATAATCTACCTAGTTCTAATTGTCCAGGTGTACTTGGGATAGTAGTACTTGATTCATCAGATTTGGTATCTATAGCAATGTATGTCTTAAACCTTTCTACAATATCTTTCATTTTTTCCTCCTTGAAATTTACGGTCTTTAGAAATTCAAAAATCCTTATGAGGAGGGCTTCGCCCTGAACTCGTTATAAATTATACTACAATATCGTATAAGAAAATAGAACGTATTTGTTAATATAAAAAATATAATTATTCTAAAAGTAAGAAATTGAATCATAAAGATAACTATTTAGATTAGAACGATTCTAATCTCTCCTAATTTTCAATAATCAACCTTGACTAGAAAAAATATAATGATATCATTAAAATGAATCGATTCATAATGAATCGATTCGTAATTAAAGGAGGTATGCAAATGCCCAGCATAAAAGATGTAGCTAAATTAGCAAATGTCAGTGTAGGTACCGTTTCTAAAGTTTTGAACAATGATCCTACGGTCAAGCCAAAAAATCGTGAGAAAGTATTAAAAGCTATCAAGCAATTAAACTACGTTCCTAATATTCATGCAAAAAGTTTGTCTTCTGGCAAAACAAAGATGATTTCAATAGTGTCTTCAACATTAGGTGATGAATTTCATGAAAGATTAGGCTCTTCAATTGATCAAATTTTGTCTGAAAATGGTTACGATAGCATATTTTTTCCTCTTCTATCAAGAGAAAGATTGAAAAGATTCTCAAACCCATCACATTTCTTGTATCAGACTGATGGACTAATCGTATCTTCTCTTTCTTTAACTAAAATGTTTGAAGATAAAACACTTCCTACTTCTAAACCTTATATTTTAGTGGATACAAGAGATGCATTGAATGATTGCGTATTTATTGATAATTATTATGGAGGCAAATTAGTTGGTCAAAATATAAAGTTATATGAGAATTCTAAAGTTTATATTTTAGGTGGCTATGAGCCAGATGAAGCTTTTAGTAGCGGTGTATTTAGTGAAAGAATTATTGGTTTTATCGACGAATTAGTTAACAATAGAGGTTTCAATAAAAAGAATATAGTAATTATGGAAGTGGGGCTAAGTTGGAAAGAAAGTTATGAATTTGGAAAAAGATTTACACCAAACCAAAAACATAAATTTAGTATTTTTGCGCTTTCTGATATTATAGCTTTTGGCTTCATTGAGGGAATGAAAACTCAAGGAATTAAAGCTCCTGATAACTATTCAATTATTGGTTATGATGATTTGTCATATTCTGAAGATATTGGTTTAAGTACAGTAAAGCAACCTATTGAAGAACTAGGAAAATTATCTGCAGAACTATTATTAAAGAAAATCAATAATAAATTTGAAGATAAAATTCATAAATCTCTTATGCCAAAATTTATTGAAAGAAATACAAA
>Ga0209409_1002965_pt1 | contig 11678 bp, 10 predicted proteins | sample AD_JPNMR1_MetaG_FD_184424 | JGI IMG/M metagenome (GOLD analysis project Ga0209409, IMG submission 184424) | Active sludge microbial communities of municipal wastewater-treating anaerobic digesters from Japan - AD_JPNMR1_MetaG (SPAdes) (version 2) | ecosystem: Engineered > Bioreactor > Anaerobic...
CCTGCAGGGCAGATCCTCACGCAGAGACCGCATCCATGACATAACTCAGGGAATAAGAGCACATTATTCGGTAGTGTGGCAAGTGCATTGAATTGACAATGAGAACTGCATTTTCCACAGTTTATGCATAGATCCTGATTGATGACAGGCACCATTATTTGTGCTGGGGTCCTTTCTTCAATATGTGGTTTTAAAAAGATGTGACCGTTCGGTTCTTCCACATCACAGTCAAGATACTGGACCTTCTGCTGGGAGTATGCCAGAAAAAAGGCAAGATTTACTGCCACTGTTGTTTTACCTGTTCCTCCTTTTCCGCTTGCAAATGCTATCCGCATTGCTGATACCTCGTTATGCCCTTACCATAGGGGTTGCACAATTTGGACACTTCTGTTCAAAACATGGAATGCCCTGCTGATGGGGTGTTCGGGTTCCACAGTTGGGGCATATGCACTCTCCGCCAGGTCCTGCACCTCTCCCACCCATTCTGCCTCTTCCTCCACTACCTGCTCCGCGACGGCCCATACCCTGTCCTTGCCCTGCTGCTTTTTGTCCTTTTCCACCTGATCTCACTACCATTGTTTTTCTCCTTTCACCATGATAATGCGGGCAAGGAAGGGGGTATAAACCCTGCCCGCATTATCCTACTTATGTTTCTCCTTCAAGTTTAGCAAGACGATCCTTTATCTCTTTCAGCGTATTTTCTAAATCTTCCGCCTCTCTCTTGAGCAGGTCAATCTCCATTTCCTTGGCCATCTGGGGGCTATATCCCTGTGGCTGACCGTAAAAAGGCTGGGGTCCATATCCATAGGGATTCATCCTTGCCCAGAAAGGTAGTCCTGTAGCATAAAACCAGTGTCTGTAACCCCTTCCTCTGCCTGAAAACCCCCAGGGTCTCATAAAAAATCTTCTACCGAATGATGGATTCATATACCCTGGTACAGCAAAACCTGCGCAGTAACCTGCAGCCCTGCCTGTCCCTGGACCCATTCCCATAGGCCCTGTTCCATCTCCTCTTGGCATATTTAAACACCTCCTTTCTTATTTTTTTATTACCAGTGCCCTGATACATCAGGACCTGATAATCTGTTGAGCTTTCCCTGTTCATAGGCGGCAATTGCCTGAATAACTGTCATATTGGATGCTGTATAAATATCGATACCTGCTGAGTTGAGCACTCGATAGGCATTTGGTCCTAAGTGTCCGCTGATAACTATTTTTGCACCAGAATTGATAATATTCTGGGCAGTCTGAATACCTGCACCCTGGGCAGCACCCATGTTTAAACTGTTGTCAATCACAGTGTGGGTTTTTGTTTCAGTGTCATAAACAATGAATTTTTTACATCTTCCAAAACGCTCATCTATCATACCCTCCATTGTTCCATCTGTGCTTGTTATTGCAATCTTCATTGTGTCTCCTTTCTCTGAGATTAGTGGTTTTCTGCCTTTATTTACCCCGGGTCTTTCTTTCCACCCATACCTGCAGATATGGCGCCATCCACATGGTGGAACAGACCTTTCGTCAATAGCAACATTACCACCTTCAATCCTCAATGCCTTGCCATTAACAATGGCACTGGCAATCTTTTCATGGGCAGACGACAATAGTCTGTGAAATGTGGGTTGAGATACATTCATCTGTCTTGCAGCATCCTCCTGGGATTGCCCCAGAAGGTCTTTTAATCGTATGGCCTCAAGTTCATCATGTTGAAGAATAACCTCGTCCAGTTCAGTCAACTTGATACCTGCAGGTTTAAAATAGGTTATCTCTGGTAAAAACCCTATGCTTCTTTTACACCTTGGTCTTGGCATATTTAAAAAGCCTTTCCTAATTTTTCTGTTATGTTACAATTCACATATTGAATATATATTCAAAATTAATTTTTGTCAAGACCTTATTTGTTCATATTTTTGATTTTTTTATTGGTCGATATTACCTTACCTTGTAAGCATACCGAGTAAGAAAGTTTATTTAAAATTTTATCGTAAACCCTAAGATAAATGAATGGTCTATTTCATATTTATTAAGTCCCAGCTTTAGCCCGCCATCTATGGTTAAATATCTTCCCATGTTATAGTTTGCCCCAAGCGCAAAAAATGCAGGGCCAGTTTTTGTCTCAGGATCGCAACTACTTGCAATACCTATCTCCCCTCCAACGATAAGGTCTTTTAACACCTCAACATTTAAACTAAAAGATGAAGAAAATAAGTTTCTTCTCTCATCTATTCTGTTTTCATTTCTTTTATATCCAGCATTAAAATGTATTCCAATAGGGGCAATCTCTTTTGAAATAATAAATTGTGACCCATAGGTAATTCTTCCTGTCCCAAAGCCCTGTTTATAGTCTCCCGAAGGCACGCTTATTCCTGGTTTTATGGCAATACCAAGACCATCTTTTTCAAAAAACCTCCACTTTGCCTCAATAGTAATATCGGATAATTTTTCTTTACTAAAGATAGTCACCCCGTTCTCTTTCGTCTTTTTTCTCACATAAGGGACACCTAAAACCAAATCGAGATTATCTTTTATGCCGTAGGTAATTACAGTAGATACTTCTATGTCTTCTTCTTTTACCCATGCCCCATCTACATTAGATTTTTTCGAAAAGGATTCTAAGCCCGTTTCTATCTGGATGATATTTTTACCAACAGTTCCTGTATCATCTGTTATAAAGGGGCGGGCAGCATATATAATCGAAGGAAATACCATTAGCATTAGAAAAATCACTACCATGTAAATTTTGAAAAAAAACTCCCCATATCTCTTAAAGAGTCTCATTTTTACCTCCCTGATTTGATTTTTTTATTTATTTGCCTTTAAAAGGACCTTGGTTAATTCATGCCTATCCCTAAAAAATTTCCTATTTGAAAGACAATTGTTGTAATTATGTAAGCAATAATTGTTAAACCCAAAAGTTGAAATACAGCCCATTTCCAAGAACCACTCTCTTTTGCTGTTATCGTGACCGTTGACATACAGGGCATGCTTATAAGACAAAAGAGCATTACGCAAAATCCGACAAGGGGTGAGTATTTTTCTTTTAATTTTTCCCTTAATGTATCTGAAACCTCTTCTTTATCTCCCACAAAATAAACAATACCTAATTGAGCAACAAAAACCTCTTTGGCAGCAAAGGCTCCCATTAGGGCTGTGCCTATCTTCCAATCAAAACCCATTGGTTTTAATGCAGGCTCAATGGTTCTGCCAATGCTTCCTGCAATACTGCTTGAGAGTTTTTTTTCCTTTTTTTCATTTTCAATTGCCGTTAATCTTTTTAATTGTTCTTTCTCGTCTTTTATAGATGACTTTACAGATTGTATCTTGTTTTCAAAATAATCTATTTCCTCTTTAGACAACTCTGGAAAGAATGATATTGCCCACATAATGACCGAAATCCCGAGAATTATTGTCCCTGCCTTTTTAAGATAGAGCCAACCACGATGCCACATATGGATAAAGGTGGTCCTCAGTGTGGGTATGCGATATGGAGGTAACTCCATTATAAAAGGGACTGGTTCACCTTTAAAAATAGTAGTTTGGAGTATTTTTGCGATAAAGATGGCAATGATAATACCTATTACATATATGCTCCAGAGCATAGGACCTTGAAGGTTTTTTGGGAAAAAGGCAGAGATGATAAGCGTATAGATAGGCAGTCTTGCCCCACAGCTCATAAGGGGTATTACAAGCATCGTTGTTAGTCTGTCTTTTTTGTTTTCCAGTGTCCTTGTTGCCAAAATTGCAGGGACGGAGCAACCAAAACCAATTAGCATGGGAATAAAGCTTTTTCCTTGCAGGCCTATTTTATTCATAAGGCGGTCCATTATGAACGCTGCCCTTGCCATATAACCTGAATCTTCAAGGATTGATATAGCGAAAAAAAGAAATAGTATGTTTGGCAGAAAAACGAGGACATTACCTGTTCCGCCTAAGATGCCATCAATAAAAAGGGATTTTAGCATGTTATCAGATTCTGAAGACAGTCTCGTTTCTATAGTGTTTCCGAGAAATTTAAAAAAATCCTCAATCAGACCTATTGGTATCTCTCCAAATCTAAATGTAAGAGAAAAAACAAGATACATAAGGCATAGAAAAATGGGTATACCCAGGAGACGATTAGTCACGAATCTATCTATTTTATCTGAGATTGTATGGCGTATCTCAATGGTTGAATGGACAGCCTTCTGACATAACCCTGATATGAAACCATATCTTTTTTCTGCAATAATTGTCTCTGGCATTTCCCCTGTTAGCCTTTGAATATTATGAATACTTCTTTCAACCTCTTTTTTAATATCTAAAGGGTTTACTTTTTTGATAATATCACTGTCATTTTCAAGGAGCTTTATTGAAAGCCAGCGGAGGTCATATCTTCTGTCTAATGAAGGCTTGCTTTCAAGTATCATTCTTATATTTTCAATCTCTGACTCCAGTTCAGTACCATAGTGAATATCATAGGTGTTATTAAAGGCATGTCTTTGGGATGCTAACGCAATAATTTTTTCTAAAAGGTCATATATCCCCAGGCCCCTATTGCCTACTGTTTCCACTATAGGGGCATTAAAAAATCGTGAAAATTTTTCTATATCAAATCTATATCCTCGTGCCCTTGATTCATCACTCATATTAAATACGAGAATCATTGGAATCCCCATCTCCTTAAGTTGCACAGTAAGATAAAGATTTCTTTCAAGGTTTGACGAATCAATGATATTCACAATAAGGTCAGGTTTTTCATCTATGATAAAATTTCTTGCCACAACCTCATCAATGGAATATGCAGTAAGGGTATATATTCCTGGCAGGTCAACAACTTTTATCTCATATTCTTTATATCTTATAAAACCTTCTTTTTTTTCAACGGTTACCCCTGGATAGTTACCCACGTGTTGTCTTGCACCTGTTAGTTTGTTAAAGATGGTAGTTTTTCCCGAATTTGGATTTCCTGCAAGGGCTATTGTAATGTTTTTCATCTAAAAATCCCCCTGATTGAATTTATTAGCCGTTTTAAATAATATTAGTTACACCTAATAAATATTCCAAAAAAAATTATGCTACCATTATGTTTTGGGCAATATCAAAAGCGATTATAATCCTTGCCCCTTTTATAGAGATCACAAGTGGGCCTTTTGTTGAATTTTTAACCACGTATAGTGGTGTCTCTGGTACAAACCCCATAGCATTTAACCGTGCCTTTAACAACTCATTTGTATCAATTCTTATTATCTGAACCTTTGTTCCTTCCTTAATATATGCCAGTGGAATACCCGATTTATTGTCAATCATAATTATATAATCTCTACTTCTATCCCTTCTGCCTCTTCTTTTCTCAATGAGAGATGATAACCTCTGATTTTTATCTCAATGGGATCCCCAAGAGGGGCAATACGCTCAAGTTCGATGACTGCACCAAATGTTATACCCATATCCAATAAACGTTTTTTTATATCTCCCTTTGCAAAAATCTTTAAAACCCTTGACCTCTGACCGGGTTTTAAATCTTTCAAAGTTATTGCGTTTTTTGTGTAATTGTCCTTTTGTTTTTGTGTCTTTTTCAAATCATCAAGGCAGGTTAATATACAGCTTTCACAGTTATCCATTGCGCCTTCATTGTCACACTTATATGCAAATCCTTTGATCCACTTGTCTCCGCCTCTTGGGCATATACGAACAAATTCTACAAACTGGATAAAACGTTCCACAAGTTCCTTAGGTATTGAATGCTCCATCTTGCACGCTGCATCATCTGCCTCCTCATAGGGTACTGCAAGCACCTCTATAAAAAAATCACGAAGAATCTCGTGTCTTCTTGCTACATCCTTGGCAATAGCCTCTCCTGTCTGTGTAAGGGAGATAAAATCATAGGGTGTATAATTGATGAGGCTTTTTTCTGCAAGCAGTTTCAGTGCACCTGTAACAGATGGATAGGTGATATTTAGTTTTTTTGCTATGTCTCTTGGCCTTACTGCTTTCTTTTCCAGAATAATCTGATATATAGCCTCAAGATAATCTTCTAGACTTGCAGATAAGGTATCAGAAATCGTCATTTTTCACCTCTATAATTTTATTAGTCATGCCTAATTAGTTATAATAAGACTAACAATTTGTCAAGAAATTTTTTCAAATGAATTAAATTTGAATTTTAAGAAAATGGTTGCTGCGAGCATTCGTGTCCATGGTGTCCACTAAAGGCAGTATAATACACTCCTGAAATCCTTTTTAGTAAATGGCTCCTTTAGATTTCCATTCTTTATTGCTGATACAATAGCTGAGTAAACTTTGTGTGCCATAACCCCTCTACCTTTTAGTTTCACTTTTTAGTTTTATAATGCTAAAGACTGAAATCAGCGGCGGCTCTCAGCCGTCCGCTGGAGTGATTTGTTATATGCACTGGTTTATAATTCATTTTCGTCGATTCCGGCAATCTTCATAAAATGTTTAAGAAGACCGGTCTTTAACGGCTTGTTTCCATGAATAGGAATTGAAATACGAAATGATGTTCCTTCTTTGACATAAATATGATGGCTGCCGCTGATTCTTCGTAGCACCCAGCCTTTCTTCTCAAGGACTTTGGCAAATTCTTTTCCGGATATGGTTTTCAAACCGCTATTTCCAGAACCTTGTCTTTCTCTGTCATTTTTATGTCTTTCATATCTATTGATAGACAGCCCTCGACAGCCTCGTAAATATTGCTCAAAAGTTCATCGAAAGTCTCGCCCTGAGTGGCACATCCTGGAATGGAAGGAACTTCCGCCCAATAACCTCCTTCTTCAGCTTCGTGAATAATTACTTTTAGCTTCATATTACGTCTCCTTTTTGTTGTTATGCATATAATATTTGTTTTTAACTTTATTCAACATCATGATTAAACATAGCGAGCGGATACTATAGTGTCAAGAAAATTTCATGGAAATTGATTGGAAATCAGGCGTTAATGCAAATATGATGATTTATAAAGATATTATTATGTTACAGAACCATAGCATTCCATATCAGTTATATTAGAATCATTTAAGAGCTTTATGTCATCCAAGGGCAAGGTAAATACAGATATCTTCGGTATTATCTGAACTGGGTTGAGGAGGGTTATAGTTTCATAGATACTCCAATATCTCAATACTTAACAAATAGCTAGCAGTCTCAATTTCTTAAATATTTATCTAAAAAATACAAAGACTGGCAGCTAAATCATGCAAACCATGTCTTAAAGGCTCTACATATATTTTCTCTCATAGCAACTCTCTTTTGAGGCCAGCGGCATTTCAGAAGAACTTGTCAACAACTGGAAAACAGTATAGGAAAAAAGGTAGAAGCTATTAGGCTCCGTCGCAGGTCCTATGGCACGAAAAAAACTTAAAAGAAAATATATTGCATGGTTTAGGCAGTTTCAGCGTTTAGTCAAGAACAAAGACTTAACAAAACGGCCTGTAGGATTTTTTAAGCGATCTTGCGGTTGAAAGGAAGGTATCTTCATCAACTCAGAATCAGGCTTTGAATGCTATTGTTTTTGTCAATCGCCATATCATTGAAAAAGGATATTGAAGGCCAGATTAATGCTGTGAGGGCGAGGTAGAAGCGTCATCTTCCTGTGATATTGACTTTTAAGAAAGTTAATAAAATATTTTGATGAAAAGTTTAATGGCAAAACTTATCTATGGGTATGGTTTAAAATTCTAAAAATGCCTTAGCCCGAAAATTAAGGATGTTGATATTTAAAGGGGATTATAATTGTTAATTCAGAATAGGGGGATAAAGACAGAAGGACGGTGCTTCTGAAAAATGTTGTCAACAATTTTCTGTAAATTTCTCCAAAGGATTTAATCTCAACGGTTTCTCCTATCATTGTTTTATGTTGCATTTTTATATTTGGCAGCCTTTTTGTTATCAATGATACGCATAGTCTTTTTATTCATAGCAATATCATGTTTCTGTTCTGGTTAAAGACCTTTTTTGACTTTTTATTGCGTACTTCATTCATTGTTCGTTATCCTCCTTATCATCATTATATCACCAAAAATGCTCTCACAAAAATATCCTATTTTATCTAATATCATAAAAAACAGTTCAGTAAGACAAGACATCCTGTAAGACCTCCTAAACCATCAGAATCAGCAAAAGGAAAAAAGACAAAAAAGCTTACCCTTATGGACTGCCTGTCCATAGCTTTTCTACACTTCTTGCCTACCTGGGGACAAGATGTAGAAACAGATGCAGGGTTGCATCAGATAAAAAGTCTCCTGCCTTTTACCTTCTTACTGAACCAACACCTGTTCGAAAAGATGGCTCTCCAGTTACTAAAACTGTAGTCAGTATCGGGAAGTTGATATTTATTGTTTTATGTATAATATCAATGGGATAGCATTAATTTAGGGGAGGAACTTCGGTTTAACGCTTTATTTTCATAACTACATTGATTTTCAAATGTATTTAATTTTTCAGATGGAAAAAGAGATATTTTTAAAGAACATGAATCTATTCAATATTAAGGTAGATGTAGTTTTTTATGATGTGACCACCTTTCAGCTCCGTTCAAATCTTAATCTTGTTTTTTTTATTTTTTCAATGTATTCTTGTCCTATAAAAAAATAAAAAAAGGAGGCATGATGATTAAACAGACACGATTCCCTAGTGTACTGCTAAATGCAATTCTTTTTTTTATGTTATTATCAGTGCCAGTATTGGCTGCTTCACCGGCTGGAATGGCACCTTCATCTCCAGTTATATCCGTGGCAATTACCCCCATACTTAAAAATGCTCCCGAACTGGCAAGATTGGTACGCCACTGGGATAACCAGTCAATCCTGGCAATCGAAGTAGCACGTCAAGCGCCCCGTCAAGTTTTAAATCGTGCGGATATGAGTCGAACCAGGATAGAAAATGACATTGGCAGAAAGATAGAGCTTGATAAATTATTTGATACCACCTTCATAGGGCATCGTGTTTTAAGTGAGCAATTAAGCCGAATTCCATTTACGGCGCTGGTAGGTAAACCACAGGTGAACGAAGCAGTGGTTGAGTTTCCTGATAGACTATTGATGGTACGGCAGGCAAGAGTAGTCATAAGGGATCCAAAACAGGCTGCTTCTGCATCCCAGGAACTTGCAAAGTTCCTCTCACGGGTGGATATGAATGCCGTATCCCAGGCTAGAGTGGATAGACTGAAGCCGGATGAACAGGAGAGTTTTAGACGTTATATAAAAGAGGAACTACCTCTTCTGGATGCCGATGACCCATTACGTAAAGCAATGGAAGAAGGCGGTGAAGATGAGGTTTTGCGTGCAATTTTGAGTGGTGTGGGCGAATTTGAGGTTACGGATCAGGTGGTTGTAGAACGGCGATTATTCAATGATGGCGGGCAACGCCTGAGTAAAGAATTCCGTCCTCTAATACAACAGCGTCCATTTACGCTTGAGTTGCCACCGGTTCGGCCTGTTGGAACAATGGGGCCTAAAAATAAACGTGAACTATCCACATTTGCCGGTCGTAGCGAGCGGGGTCGGCAATATGAGTATCCTCAAGGAGAGCAAAGTGAAGGAAAACGTGAATTTAGCGAGTCATTTCTGGCAGGATACACATTGGGTCAAGAAATAGCGTGGGAGCGCAAATGGAAATTCAGTGGTGGTTTCCTTCGTATTAGTTATGGTATCGGTTATGGTATTGGTTTGCGTATCCCGATTGCACTCAATGGTCGAATTGAACCAGTAAGAACAGTTCGTAGCGCTATTGACGATTTGGGTCGCAATGTTATGTTGAGTGTAAGTCCGGTGGTCAAGGATGGTCTTGAAGCAGATTACAAGCGTGCCGGTTTATCACCGTCATCACTTTTTGGAGGTGATGAGTTTGTTTTTACTGCAGGGTCATGGCTAAGTTTCAAGCTATATGCCCTTGGCAAGAATTGGGCTGAACTGTCGCCCATTAATACTCCATGGAACAAGAACCAAAGCTTTACTCCACCCCTTGGAGGTTCACCACGGCCATTTTTTACTTTTGCAGTGCCCCCTGAACTCACCAACACAGTTATTTCAGCAGGTGCGCTTAAAGGTGCATTGCAGGTAGGACTGGGTATGAACGGCACCGGAACACTTACAATACCCTACGCACTGCTTCTGGATGGTCATCCCATATTGGAACAAAGAATGGTATTAGCGAGTGCAAATAGCCACACTGAAACCCTGAGGCTGCCACCAGTGACAGCACAACCTGGAACGGTTGTAAAACAGAGCTATGGTGTGCGTATTGATGCCCCTTATTATCTTATGCAGGTAAGCGCTGCTACCCGGCTCAGGGTTCTTCTGGAAGTGAGTGCAGGGGAACTCAAACGAAGCATAGCCACAGACTGGTTCGATGTGTTTGTGCTACCCCTTGGTCAGATTATATTGCCACCCCATGCTGGAACCCATACACATTATCAATGGAATGAAGGGGTTCGCATTTTTGAAGCAAGGGATCCGGGCGATCCTGCAACAATGCAAAAACCGAGAAACATACCAAAACTCAGCAAATGAAAAGGAAAGGAGAACAGATAATGAAAAAATGCATTTCCCTTATAACACTCGTATTTCTGCTATTAGTATTTGGAATGATACATGCTGAGGCTCAGATATCAGGCCGTACACAGCAGCCTGTGAAACCCACAATCACACGACCTGATATTCCAAAACCCAAAACGGATACACAACAGACAAGAACAGAAACAGTCCAACAGATGCTCAAGAACATCAAGATTGCCCATCTTTCAGTTCAGAATATCCAGACCGAATGTGTTGGAGAGTGGTATGCTGGTCTTGCTAACCCGAATAATGCAGACCTTACATTTACTGTTGAGATACACCAGTATGATGCAAAGTCAGGGAAGTGGGAAAAGGCAGATTCTAAAACCGTGAATCTTAAGAAAAATGAAGAGAAATCACTTCATGGTCAGTGGAGAAGAGGGCCTTTTGCCGAGAAATTAAAATTGTCTGTTAAGAGTGGCCAAACAGTCTTTGGGGAAAGGGAGATACCCCTGCCTGCCATACCTGGACCAAATGTAGAGATTACGGCTATAGATGATATACAGGATACAGGATTTAAAATACACATTGTTAATAGGGATGCAGCAGCACACTGCAGAACTCTGGTTCTTCAATGTTATAAATATTATCCGGATTCGACAGAAAAGCCAATGTTTGGGACTGAATTTGAGATAACGGCTAACTATACATGGGTATTTAATTATAATTTTCTTCCTGAAGGTTGGAAAACTGGTATAAGTTCTATTAAATGTTTAATCTTTAGGAAATTAATCGGTGGTACCCAAATTATATCAACAAAGACCGTGCCTGTAAATCCATAATGTGGTCATAAAAGAGAAAAAGTTGGTAGTGAGTAATCAGACCCGGTGGCAACAACTATCGGGTCTGATTTTACCGAACCTTTTATCTCAACGAAATAATAAGCTGTATGTATGTACTATAATGCCTTTAGTGGACACGAACATTGTAATCTAATATACTAACAATGGAGGTGTTAAACATGGAAAGCCCCCATTGGCAGTATTTACAAAAGAGTTTAGAGAGGAAGCAGTGAAAATGGTAATGGAAGAAGGATTGTCCATAGGAGAGCTAAGCCGTAGACTATCCATACCCAAATCTACCTTAGACTACTTGGTCAAAAAAGCCAGAGAAGGAAAACTTTTAGAT
>Ga0209409_1002967_pt1 | contig 11663 bp, 14 predicted proteins | sample AD_JPNMR1_MetaG_FD_184424 | JGI IMG/M metagenome (GOLD analysis project Ga0209409, IMG submission 184424) | Active sludge microbial communities of municipal wastewater-treating anaerobic digesters from Japan - AD_JPNMR1_MetaG (SPAdes) (version 2) | ecosystem: Engineered > Bioreactor > Anaerobic...
CTTTATCGGCGAGAGACCACTGGTCGAAGTCAGCGGGAAGGCAGCCGTATCTTGCCGCAACGTGCGCCACTGTCCAGCCGTCTTTGTCGGCGAGAGACCACTGGTCGAAGTTAGCGGGAAGGTGGCCATATACCGCCGCTTCGTGCGCTACACTCCAACCGGTCTCATCCGCCAGCTCCCATCGGGCGAATCCTGCGGGCAGGCGGTCCTCCGTGGCCGCGACGTGCGCTACTGTCCAACTCCAACCACCCGCATCAGCTAGCTCCCAGCGGTCAAAGTTTGCTGGCAGGGTACCACTTTTAATCATTTTTACTACTTCTTTATAAAGTAGTGCGGTACTATCTAAGCCTCCAGAAAGGCTTACGACTGCCTTTGGCATATATTATTATCCTCCTCCAATACGTAAGGAATTAAGCTTGCGACCAAAAGCCTTTTACGACACTAGGATCTTCTAGTCCCAGCTCATTAAAAGCTTTAGCTCTTCCTATGCAAGATGGGCATACTCCACAAGGTTGATAATGCTTCTTGTATTTGATAATTCGCCCTCCCATAGGCTCTGTACCATAACCTGCCACTTCTATCTTATCTACTTTCCCAGCATAGCATGTCCATGTATCCTCGTAAGGCACTTTTAAAGTAATCCCTAACTCTATTTCCTCTTTCTTTGTAAGACTAGCAAAAGGGGCAATATATTTAATTGAATGAGTGTCATTCAAATCCATTAGAGCTTGAAATGCAGAAACGAACTCTGGAGTAGTATCCCAGTATCGAACTTGCTGCTCGTTACCTTCTAGCTCCTCTCTGCAAAAGCCCAGAGCTATCATATTTGCTTTCACCGATTCGGCATAACTAGCTATTATAGCAGAAAAAATAGCATTTCTAAAAGGAACGTATGTGCTAGGCATCCTTTCCGATGCATCTGTAGGAGTTTCCAAATTGTTTATCACCATAGACGAGACTGGCTTAACGATATCATAAAGAAACGAGACGTCCACTATTTTATGAGCAACTTTTAGTTTTTGGCAAGTTTTTTTAGCACATTCTAATTCTACAAAATGCCTTTGTTTGTAATCAAAGCTAATGGCATATACATTTTCAGCTCCAAAATCACTAACCACTTTATAAAGTAGTGTGGTACTATCTAAGCCTCCAGAAAGGCTTACGACTACCTTTGGCATATATTATTATCCTCCTCCAAAACATCTCTCAAGGAATCTTGAATAGTTAATATCTACAACTCCTTAAAAAAAATAAGGAGAATCGGAAAATTAGTACGGGTTTTAAATTTTCAACCTAAGTAGCCCGTACCTGCACCGATTCCCCTTTTTGCATTTAGAAGATCAGAATAATCGATATCAGCTGTGAACTACCGTGAAACTAAAGATTTCACGGCTGCCTCTTTCAACGAAGTCAACTTGCTCAAATCAGAATTGAGCAGTGGTTGCCTTCTCCAGAGGTGTACAGATGCGTTCCACACCTGGGGATTTACGTTTCTTCTTGTCAGAAGATTTGAATCCCGTTTTCATATACTAATTAGTGGTACAACCTATTAATAGGTTGATTGAGTTGCTCGCAATTCATCCTGGAAACTAAAGATTTCCAGGCTTTCTTGCGAAAGAATCTGTAACCGCAGTAGCTTGTTACACGTATCTGCACTGGATCTTCTACGTTGTATATAATATAAGGCTTATTTGAAATTTTTAAAAATTTAATTCGCTTCCTCGATTTTAATTAGCCGCTCCTTCATAGTATTCAAGTTTTTTTCAGCTAAAATCCACATATCTTCAGTCAAAAATCCAGAGCCATTTTCCTCAAACTCCCAGTCTGCTCTTGATTTTTTAGTCAGTGCTTTCATAAGATCGTTATGATCTTGAAGACTATACTGCATATATACATCTTCGAAATCTATATTCACAAAAGCAGCTGTTAATGGATATATCGTCTGTACTCCCCAAAGATATGAAGTGAGATTTAACTTCTGCTTTACATAAAGCTCAAGTTCAAACGGATCAATTAATCCTGCTAATATGATAGGAAGATTAGAAGTTAGTTCTCCGGAAATCTGCAAAGTCTCGAATAAAAGCTGACGGTATTTAAGTTGAGAAAATCTTTCTGTGACTTTTAAATCCAACTGAGAGCAACTACTTAAAGTAATAGCTATCCCATCTCCATAGCTACCCGCATCTACATACATATCTAATATCTGTTGCAAAGAAGATCCATATATAGCAATAAACTTTTTACAAGAAAACTGCTTTAGTTTAAAGAGAAGATTCGCATAATCTTTTCGCGAACAGTTAAAAAATGACAGTAAGGAACTATCAGCATAACCAGGTATAATGCAGTATAGGTCTTCTTTACCGGTATTCCTTAAAACTGCGAGAGTGTCTAGCACTCGATCCTTAAAAGATTTAAATTCTTCATCTTCAGGAGCCCCGGTGGCAAAATCTAATACAATAGGTTTTTTGCATGGCCGTAATTTCTCAGCTAAAAGCTCTAAAGATGCAGAAGTAGAGTATCGATGAGCTATAATATGCGCAAACTCTCCTATAATAGGAGAATCTAAAGGATATTTGACTACCGGCACTGCTAATCTCATTTACAACCTCCTAAAAAAAAGGCTAAGTCGAAATTCTCTACGTGATTAAATCTTCTTATGCTATATAATAGTTACTTTTATGATTCCTGATAAGAAATCACTAGCCTTTCGAAAGGCTACTAGCCTTTCTAATTTTGAAGCTTTAGAAGGAGGCATTCAGATAATTCGACCAAACTTTTTTATGTTTGGTTTTTTAATTTTTTAACCTCCTCGAACAACCTTCTAGTTTTGAGTGTTTTTGCATTACACTCGTAAAGGATATAGCAGCGAAGAAATAAACTCACAATAGAAAATCTCGATACTTAGCCCCCTATGCTCTAAAACTCAATCTCGATTCTAAAATTATTTTTCTGCAGCTGCTTTTCCAGTTCTCTCTTTCTTTTTTTACTTTTTTCATATTCTTTTTTTACTAAATCTACGTCTATCAGGAGCTCGTATTCTACTATAACATCTTCCCAGACTCCTTTAGCAGAATTATAGTTACGTTCTTTTGCAACAGAGCCGGGATATTGCCGAATATTTTGAATAATGGTTTCCAAAAACGCGATTTTAGCTCCCAAAGCCTGTATCTCTTGCAACAGATCAATATTTTCTACATTAGCTTTTTCGATAGCAGTGTTCAATCTCTGCAATTGCTGTATGCGATCTAATACGGCTTCGTACGAGATACTAGGCTTATACGTATAGCCGTCAATATACGTTTTTTCAAGATCTTTAGTTTGCCACAAATAATCCGGTATTCCAAAAGGTCTTTTAAAGTCTTCAATTTCTTTTTTCAGATCGTTACGAAGCATGAAAGCTTCTGCCAAAGTCATTTTCATCTACTTAACCCTCCTATTGGCTTTTTCGCTCAAAATAATATAATACAAGGCCTCTGCTATATTAAAAGTATTCATATTATTTTCCCTGCCATTGGCCATTATATGGGGTAACCTCTCCTCTTATCTCGTAAAAAACAATTTGTGCAATCCTGGCATGCTCTTCAATAAACATAGGCGAGTGCACTAAGAGAAAGGCCCCGGCAAACTCTGTTTCGAAACCAGGATCATATTCTGCAGAAAACAACCAGCCTCCTGCACGTGCAATGGAGCTTCTATGAATAATATTGGCTTTACAATTAGTAGGAACTGTAACTCCTTGATCAAATATAATATTGTAGTATCCAGGAGCTAGCTTCCATCCACATCTAGAATCTTTAGGTGATAAGAAGGTGTAACGTGGTTCTAGTATACTTAGTTGAGGGTCGAAGTCTATGTCTGTTCTATCCACTAGAATAGAAGCGTTAATTGGTCGATGTAACCCGATCGATTTTACTGAAAGATCAATGCCATGCTGTTGAGTCTTAGCATAACCCTGAGGATCTTTTACAAAGTTTATTGTGAACTCACTAGCTAATACCATATGTAATCTCCTTGTGTCTTACACAATATAAAAAAGTCCACTAAAAATTTTAAAGTGAACTACCGTGAAACTAAAGATTTCCAGGCTTTCTTGCGAAAGAATCTGTAAAACATAATAAACATTACTAACCTTTTACATTATAACAAAATAAACAATACAAACATATATAATTAAACAATACAAACATATATAATTATATTTAGAATATAAAATTATAATATAAACCCTCCCTTTAAATTTTATTTTAAATTTATATTTTTATTTAAGTTTAAATATTATTATATATAGGTCAAGAGCCTAAGATTCTTAGACTCTTTGAATCTTAAAAATTGTATATAGAGATTTTGCTAACTATGAAATGGATGTGCTTAAATTTTTAAAAATTAGCTAAAAGTACTTATTATTATATAGGCGCCTATAAAAAAGATCTTAAAGATGCTCAAAAAAATCTAGCAAACAAGGGAGGAAGGCAAGATGAACAATAGGATTGCAGTGGCAGCGGAAATCGAAGATTTGATAGAAGAGATCTATGAAAGGCTGGACTGTATCCGGGAACTTCTTTGGGAAGTAGACGATAGTCTGGCAAGCAGGGCAGAAAAGTATTGGCTCGCCCATATTGATGGAGCATTGTTTAACAAGAGCGGTGTTATGGGCGGTTCTCTCATAACGGCAGCGGATACCCTGGAAGAGCTGGAGGAGGGTGAAGAGGTATGAAAACTTTACGAACACAAGTATAAAACAGAAAAAGAGTAGGGCTGGGACGGCCCGAATTTACGCCTGTGGAGAAGGAGTTGCACAAAGGCTCTTCGATGAAGCAGGAAGCTGTGAAATCTTTAGTTTCACGGCAGTTCACAACATTAGAATGTTATATATCAATTTAACTAAAGAACTCCCAAAATATGCTTTATGCTATATCTATGAGGAGTAGATCCTTATGCCTTGTAAAATAACGAAACATATAGAAGAAAGAGAGATCACTGAAGAAGAATTCATTAAGCAAAAAAGCTATTCTCAGTTTGAAGAACTACGGCAACTAGGTAAAGCAACCAACTTTCTTATGATTTTCGGAGGCTCTCCTAAAGTTTTCGTCGAAACCGCTTTAGATACACAATGGAGCTTCTCTCAAGCTAAGCAATTTATAGAAAATAATAATCTACAACAGTTAGAAGACGTAATAAAAGAAAGATACGTAAAAGAGTCACCTAGAATGAATGCCTTACTAACAGTAGCTACATTCATTAGAAACGAATTCTTTTCTTTGTATAAAGGTTTAGCTCGACGAATAGAGCATAATCGAGATTTTGCCAAAAATTCAGGATATGTGCGGAGTATTTTTGGAGCAACTCGAAAGCTTATAGAAGAGCTGTTGCGCGGAAGTTACGATGAAAGAGAGCATAGCGCTATGCTACGAAACTTAGATAACGTTTGTGCTAACACTGATATCCAAAATTTTGAAGCCTCAGTAGTAAACCTAGGCATGATAGAAATAGATGAATGGCTGGAAGCAACTGGTAAAAAAAGTAAACTTTGGAATAACGTGCATGATAGTGTTGATATGTACGTTCATAAAAGTGAGCTATTTGAAGTCTGCGCAAAAGCTGAAGAAATACTTACTAAAGAAAGGCCTGAATTAAAAGGAGTTCCTCTAGCTGTAGACTTTACTGTTTGTGATTTACGCGATGGGGATTATTATAAGCATGGAAGATCTCTTTCTAGCTTCAAAAAAGGTGATTGAAATTGATAAGAGTACGCGCTTTAAGCTTAGGAGAAGTAGGTATACAGCTTGAATGTTCTGGAGCTCTTTTTATTTCAACTAAAGCTTTTCTAAAAGAAAATAATTTTCGCTGGGATCCTTCAAGCAAGTATTGGGAAGCCTCTATTATTAAGTTTGATGAAATTCGAAAAGAGCTAGAAGAGAGAGACGTTTTAGTGGTTGATCCTATTATAGATACTCCTCAGATGCGAGAAGGTCCTAAAGAGCTCCAAATAACTCCTGAGCGCGTTATAGTTGACTATTCTTTATTAACTGCACCTCCAATAAAAGGAAAAACTCCTTATGAAGACTTTCAAAGAATAGATATAGCACGAGGTTTAACCAGAAATAGATATGCTTATTTTCTAGGAATGGGTACCGGTAAGAGTTATATAGCAGCTGCTTTACTAGCTCACTATTACTTAAAATGGCGACAAGTACAAAAAGTAGTATTAGTTACTACTAATATAGGTGTTAGAAACCTTTACTACGAACTTTTCAAATTTATAAAGAACCTACCAGCAGATAAAGTATTTATAGCTGATACAGCTAACAGAGAATGCTTTAAGCCTGATATAGATATAGTATTGATGAGTTATAATACTTTTAGATTAGTATGTAACCATTACAGGAAAAAACTAAAAATTACATCGACACTGCCTAGAAAGCCATTTTTACCTTTACAAGACTGGATAGGTGAAGGTAATGCGATGCTTCTTTTAGATGAATCTCACAATGTTGCTAATCCTTCTTCACAACAGGGACATTTGATAGCATTACATTCTTGCTTTTTTAAGTATAGGTATCTTTTTACAGGGACCCCAGCCGACAAACCTGAAAAATTATATAATCAATTGAAGATCCTTGACCCCTCTCTAGTACACCGAATGAATTATACTGAATGGCTTGAAGCGTACGCTGAGTTAGGTACTAGATATTCTCGATTTGACGTAAGAGAATGGAAAGAAGACAAATTACGTAAGCTTAATGAAAGATTCAATATGGAATACGGCGTATATCGAAACTCCGAAGACGTAATTGAATTACCTCCGCATTATATTAAGAAAGTATATGTCAATATGTCTGATAAGCACCGGAGTATATATCAAAGTTTTGTGATAAATACTCTTGAAACCTTGAAGAAAGCGGGGGATTCCAGTACTCGATCTATAGTGAACCATTTTCCATATATGCTTCTTGCGATCGAAAATCCAGCGCTGTTACAAAAACATACTGATAAGTTCGACGAAAATCTTTGTTCAAAAATAGCTCAGTTTAAGCCCGATTATCTGGAGAAACTCTCTGCGTTGGAAGATATTATTGAGAACCATAATGATGAGAAAGGAATTATATGGGTCGTTCATCCTGCTACCGCTGAAATGATTGCCAATAAATTTTCAAAACTAAATCCTATCATAATTACAGGGTTAACCGATTCAAAAGATAGAAATGCTTTAATTGAAAAGTTCCGAACAGATGATAGCAGTAGGATTCTCATAGCAAACATTAACGTGCTGAATACGTCAGTTACTATTACCTGGGCAACCTGGCAGTGCTACATGGAAAGGGTGTTTAGTTATGCTCCATACGAGCAATCTACAAAAAGAATTTATCGATTAGGTCAGCATCGTTCCGTTACTACGTACATTCCTTTATATAACAATTCTCTTGATATATTACTAGATAAAAATCTAGATTCAAAAGATAAGCTGGTAAAAGGCTTGCTGTCAAAGGATTTCTTAACACAGGAGGAGTGGAAGGTTATATTTAACATGGACGAACATTACGAATTCTAAGTTTTGAAAAAAGATACTAATTTTATTGATGGAGGATAAATAGACAATGACAATTGGACATGCAATCGTAACTACACAGGCTATTAACGCTGTGCTTAATGACAATGGACAGCCTCGGAAATTACCTTTCAAGATAAAGCTAAGACTTACACGTGTTAAGGAAGCTCTTGAAAAAGAAGCGCAGGCTTATGAGGAGGAGAGAGTCCGCCTTGTTAACGAATACGGTGAAGAGACAGAAGCCCCAGATGGTACTAAAACTATTGAAGTAAAAGATCCGGAAAAAATTGAGAAATTTTACAAGGATCTTGAAGAGGTTTTAAAAACCGAAATCAATCCTACGTATCAACGGCTTTCTAAAGAGGAGCTTAAATCTATTGAAGAGTTAGAGATTGACATTACAGAGCCTCAGATTCGGGCGTTCTTTGAATACGTTGTAGAAAAGGAAGCTCAGTGAACTACCGTGAAACTAAAGATTTCACAGCTGCCTCTTTCAACGAAGTCAACTTGCTCAAATCAGAATTGAGTAGTGGTTGTCTTCTCCGGAGGTGTACAGATGCGTTCCAGCGTTCCACACCTGGGGATTTACGTTTCTTCTCGTCAGAAGATTTGAATCCCGTTTAATTAGTGGTAACAACTAAAATAGGTTGATTCGGTTGTTCACAATTCATCCTGGAAACTGAAGATTTCCAGGCTTTCTTGCGAAAGAGGGGTAACATATATCGAGTGGAGGGCAATAGTGAATGACTCAATTAAAAAAATACTTATTGGTTTTGGAGCTGGTCTTCTTTTTACCACTATTGCTCTCTGCTCAATCTATATCTGGATTATCGGACCAAGAACAACAAGAAGCCTATACGAAGCTCGAGCAACAATATCAAGACTTACAGAAGAAGTATCAAGCCTCTCTAGAGAAGCTGAAAACCTACGAAGCGAATTACAAAAGAATCTTGGAGATCTCGATGCAGCAAATGCAAAACTTGCAAGAAGTTCAGCAGAACTTGCAGATCTCTCAAGGCGATTTGCAGAAGCTCAAGACAGAGCTCGAAAGTACGCAGCTAGCCTTGAAGACTTCCGCAAGCGATATGGCGATAGCCTTGCAAGAATTGAAGAACTTGAAGCAAGAGTACGAAGCATTACAGGCGACGTATCAATCTATTTTGAGCAAATACGAAGCTCTCTTGACAAGCTATCAAGAGCAGACACTACAATTTCAGCAACTGTCAGAGGATTACAAGAAATTGTTGACATCATTCAACAGACTCTCACAGGAGACTGAAACGTTAACGAAGAAAGCTCAACAAGCTGAAAGTACTGTAAAAGAATTACAAGCTATCATACGAAAACTTGATAAAGATATAATGATGAGGTTTTGGAAAGGAGTGCTTGTAGGGGGAATAACAGGTGCTAGTGTTGTTTTGTTTCTTATATTTTTGTTCTAGTTAAGAATAATAGAAATAGAAGGAATCCTTCTATTTCTATATAGAAATAGAAGGATATTACAAAAGATGAGCAGAGGAGTGAACTACCGCGAAACTAAAGATTTCCAGGCTTTTTTGCGAAAGAGGGGTAAAAAAGTATGTACAGCAACCCGAAAACAGTTTTACAACAAAAGCTAAAGGAGAATTTAGACAGGGAAACTTCAACTGTTATTTCTGATTTAATAAAGCTTAGTCTTCTAAAAGTAGCTGAGAAAGATGAAGATTTGGTTATTTATTCGGAAATATATAAATTACTAGGAGTTGAACTGTTTACTGATTTAATAGCCCTCATTGACGGTAGAACGTTATCTTTTCCTTCGAAAGAAGAATTTAAAGATATGATTATAACAGTACTGTGTTATTATTATAGAAATGTTGAAGGAAAAGACTGGGATGAGATTAAAGCTTTACTAGGAGATCCAGATTTAAATACGATTAAGTTCGGAATACGTGCTGCTAGCTTCAGCTCATTCCTGAACGATATGATAGAGAGACTGTATGCAAGAAAATGATATTAACACTCTTATAAGCATAAAAAATACTCTGGATTCTCCAAAAACAGAAGCTATTGTACGTCAGGTAGCTATCGATAATCCGGCCAGAGAAGTAGAAACTTCTTTAGCTTCGTTTTTAAAGCATCGCTTAAATAAGTTGCAGGAAGCTGTTGAATTCGAAGAACATGTAAAGGACGCAATATTAACCAGATTAGCAGAAGCTTCTTTTACTCAACTTATTGGATTACTTGAAGTTGTTCAAAAGAACAATAATATTGCTACCGAAAAGATTTTAGCTCCTTTTATATCACAGGCTGGCGGTAAAACAGTATCGGATGTTATGAGAGAATCTACTAAAGATGTAGGTAATCCAGAGCAAAAAATATATGAGGATACAAACGACAAGGCCATATTACAAAGCCTTGCCGCTTTAAGCCAATTCTTGGAGTTAGCTAAGAAGAAATCTTCTCAAAACTAAAGCGTCTATAAGCCTTCATGAAAGGTTCGAGCTTTTTATGAAATTCTTCGACTACCTTTTCGAAGGCTTTCTGCTCCTCTTCTGAAAGATGACTTAGATCAATACCTTCGAGATAGCCATTTTTTCCTACCATTGCATATACTTTGCGTGGTTGCTCGTTATACGTAAATTCGTGATATTTGATCATATGAACCTCCTAACTCCAATATAAAGCAATTTTAAAAATAATTTAAATTTTTAAAAAACCTTATAATTTTTTGTGGAAAACTGAGCCAGAAAAATGTTTGGTCTTTAGCCAAACATATGAATGGCTCATAATCTTTTCAATCTAATAATATATAACTAAATATGTGAAAGATACTAATTAATATAAAGAGAAACAAGGAAGGAACGAGCAATGCTAAAAGCATACGAGTTTAGAGTCTTCCCTACAAAAGAACAAGAACAGTTCCTTCTCAAAACAAACGGTCTTTGTAGACTGTATTGGAACACAGCTTTAGCAAGAAAACAAGAAGCTTGGGAAAATAATGAAAAATGGAATATTGGAACAGCTAAGAAAGTATTTGAAGAATGTAAGCCTGAAGCAGTTGAATGGTGTAATGAAGTAGACAGTTCGGCATTAGCAGCTGAATGGAATAATATAACTTCTGCTTTCAATAACTTTTTTAAATCCTGTAGAGGACAAAGAAAACTCAGAGTTGGAAAACCTAAATTCAAAAGTAGAAAGCATTCACAAGTCGCTATAACTTGGACGTCTATGGCAAAGCCTAAAATCCTAAAAAACGGGTATTTGTTTCTAACAAGAAAGTTAGGACCAGTAAAAGGAACATTTCATAGATGGGCAGAAGGTGATTTCAAGCACGCAACTATAAAGCAAACCCCTACTGGAAAATGGTTTGTAAAGATTTGTGTTGAAAAGAAAGATGAACCCAAAAACCAAAATGGAAAATCAGTTGGTGTAGACTGGAACTGCAGAGACGAAGATTTCTTAGTAATGTCTAACGGCACGAAAGTCAAGTGTCCTAGATTCTTACAAAGAAGTCTGAAACAGCTCAGGCACCAACAGAAAATAATGAGCAAAAGATTTGTGAAAGGTCTTGAAACTCAAAGTTCCAATTACTACAAACAAAAACAAAAAGTTGCACTTTTGCACGAGAAGGTTGCTAACCAAAGAAAAGACTGGTTGCATAAGCTTTCAAGGCAAATCTGCAATGAGTATGAAACCGTAGTGGTTGAAGACATCAACGTACAAACAATGTCAAGGATGAATCATGGAAAAGTTGTAGGAGACCAAGGTTTTGGTATGCTACGACAAATGATTGCTTACAAAGGTAATCTAGTGAAAGTGAATCCAAAGAATACATCTAAAACTTGTCATTGTTGTGGATATGTGAATCCAGAAGTAACGATTGGTGTAAACAAATGGGTATGTCCAAACTGTAGTGCAGAGCACGATAGGGACATAAATGCAGCTCTGAATATTCTACATAGGTGGAATATGACTAGTCAGAGCATAGTAGGCAGGGAACGAGCCGAAAGTACAAATGCGTGTGGAGCACCAAGCAGTGCTGTGAAGCACGAAGTTTCCCAACCATCACAGGCTATCCAGCTCGTATAAGTTGGGAAGATATTCGGTCTTTAGCCGAATATCCGTTCACTTTGAT
>Ga0209409_1002969_pt1 | contig 11661 bp, 9 predicted proteins | sample AD_JPNMR1_MetaG_FD_184424 | JGI IMG/M metagenome (GOLD analysis project Ga0209409, IMG submission 184424) | Active sludge microbial communities of municipal wastewater-treating anaerobic digesters from Japan - AD_JPNMR1_MetaG (SPAdes) (version 2) | ecosystem: Engineered > Bioreactor > Anaerobic >...
ATCCATAATACCAACGCTTCCTCGCTTAGAAACACACACGATGGAGCCTCCAAGCGTTGCTGGAAACACCACGAACAGTCCACCCAGAAGCATTTCAGAAAACTTTTCAAGCCCTACGCCTGCTGTGCGTAGCCGCCACAACGCATCGGCGTCATTTCGGATTGCGCCGCCCATAAACACAACTCCTGATGCGTCCATTACACTTCCGCGAAAAATTTACCGTAACCAAAGAGAGATTTCTGCCCCGTTACCCATTCTATCTCCGCCCAGTCGTCCCAGTGCGACTCCCATAGCGGATTCATCTCTTTCACCCATCAAGGTGGAAACACCAAATCCGTCCGCCGGCACGCTGCCTTCGTTGTCAGGCCCATCTACGACAACTATGAATTCTACATCGTCTTTCGGTTCGCGTCCCTTGGGGACGACTCCCGGTAGCAATACGGGGTCTTCCTTCGTCCGCAGAAGGTGAAAGGAAGTGAGAACATGACACACAACTTACTCCAACGAGTCGTTCCTTTGACACTTTTGATCGCGGCATTTCTCTTTACGGGGTGCCCTTATACTGGCGGGTCTGGCGGCGTGGTTGTTCCGCCTCCCGGTTCCGGGAACGGCGACAATTCCGGAGATGCCCAAGAGGAGTACGACCTTGGTTTTACAGCCGGCTTCGCACGAGACGACTGGTATTGGGACGGGTATTTTGACGGGTACTACACCGTTAGCCGAACGCCTATCTATTACGACGACAGCGGCATACCTTATTTGGAGTCGCCTCCCTACGATGCTGGATACTGGGACGGCGTGTGGTATGCCTACAACGATGGGTACTTTGTGGATTACCATTATGCGTTCATTGTGGGATTCAGCGAAGGGTATGACAATGCCTACTGGCCTGATTATCTGAACTTTCTCGCAACAGACCGCCACATCGAGTACTACCACGGCGGGTGGATCGACGGCTATAACGACGGTTACTCGGAAGGACGCGTCTTCGGAGCAAACGACTACGAGCAAGGAATACCTTTCGATTGGCTTGGTGCACTAGGTGATTATGAACAGGGCGTGGATTTGTACTTCGCAGAAGTGGGTGTAGGCACAGGCCTTTGGGGACCTGTGATTCTTTACGAGTACGGTACGAACCCCAACCTACGTAAACAGACACGGATAACTCAAAAAGGCCGCGCGCTGAGCCTCCGACAAGAAAACAACATCATGCATACGCAACGCAAAGATGCCCTGGGATACCTCTATCGGCCATTCCGTGAAGATGCTCGAACGGAATTACAAGTTACCCCATCTTCTTCGTTGCGAAACACGACACGCAACCTCCGTCTTAACATTTCATGGTACGACCGCGTTATTGCCTACCAAAATCAAGCAAAAACGAGGACAAATCCTGAGGTTTCTCGCAACCGCGCCGTTCGTCTCCCCGAGTAAACACGAAGGAAAAAGACACGGTCAAACAGCTTGTTTAGGAACTGCGATCCCAACGGAGGTACACGTTCCGCGCTCGTGATTACAGAATTGTCGAGCTATCGTTAACAGAGCCTATATTCTGCGGTAGACCGAGGGCGGAATCACTTGACGACGTTCCGTCAACACAGCGCCAACCACGCGTTGTTTCGCTTCTCCGAGTGTTTCTATGGCGCGCTGTACAACTTCCCGCCGTGTGCTGTCGGCACGAATCACGATCAATATACCATCGGCATGCTGACTCACATATAGCGCATCATGGGAAACGGTGATAGGCGCCGCATGGATGACCACCCGCGTATACTCTTGGCGCAAACGCCCCAACAGAGAACGCATGCGCTCGGAATTCCACAGATAGGCGGGACAACTATTCCGAGAGCCCCGTCCAATCAAGGACAAATTGTTCTTGCGCGTGATAACATCCCCCAGATCGGCATCCCCTTCTAAAACATCCAAAATTCCTTTCCCACCGGGCATGTCCGACACAGCATCGCCAACGTAATCGAGCAAAAGAATACGGGATTCGGGGTCATCCGCCTGTGCTTCTGCAAGAGCCCGCGCCACACGGTGGGAACCCTCGCCCGGAACAGAACTGGTCACCATCACGGTTTGTAACGGCCGGTCGGGATAGAGGCTCATGAGCATGGCGCTCAAACGGTGTGACTGGTTGGCATCCAACTGTTCTTTGGGAGACTGGAAGAACGAGGCCAACGGCGCAAGCTTCAGATAATATTCGACGTCCTCGGGCGTTTTGAGACCATGGTCAAGATACTCAAAGAAAAACGCCAATGCCACGCCGCCGATCAAGCCGCCTATCAACGCCAAGACAATATTCAAAAGCTTTTTCGGACTGATGGGGTTGTCAGGAAGCGTCGGCGAAGATGTAAGCCGAATACTGGATATATTCTGTTCCGCCATCTTGTCATAGACTGTAGACTCTTCAATCTTTTGTTTATAGTACTCGTAGGACTGCGCCGCAATCTTCACATCCCGCTCGAGATTTTCCAGCTGTCCCATGAGCGTATTGATCTTCTGCATCTGCTGCTCGATGTCTTTGATCTTGCGCTGGGTAATCTCCCGCGTAGAAGCGATGGCTTCCTTCAGTCGCGTGCTTAGCGCTTCAATCTCGTTTAGAATTCCCACCACTTGAGGATGTTTGGGACCTAAAGAATTGATAAGACGGTTCCGTTCGACAATCTTGTCCAAGAGCCGTAATTGGAGCTCGGTCACAACTGTGCTCTCGGTCTGCTTCGAAAGCGCCGCGATGATATCACTATCCCCTTGACTGGTTCCTTCTACTCGCGCCGCTACGGCTTCACTCTCCGCCAGTTGGTTCAAAAGACGTTGAGCGGCAGTATACTGTTCCACCAGCAAATCTTGCTCAACATTCAAAGAAACAATATTGTTCTCGTTTCGGAACACCTCCAGTTGCTTTTGTTTCTCTTGGAGATCCTTCGAGACGCGTTCCAATTGCGCCTCAAAAAACGGCTTTAATTCCCGCGTACTGTAGACCTCTTTGTATTTTTCCTGGAACTGTTTCACAAGGGCGGTCAAAACTTTATGAGCCAAATCCGGCTGTGCCATACGGCAACGAATTTCCAACACATAAGAATCTTTCACCGGTTCCACCAAAATGGCATCGCGGAGTTCATCGGCTGCTTCCTGCACGGGATCCGGTGGCACAGCAAAACGGAGCGCATACTGCGCTTTACGGAATGCGCGTCGTATCGCCTGAATAAGCCCTCCCGTCATCCCCCGATCAAGCTCCGTCTCTTGCACAACGCGGCGCAGCACAGCACATCATTACTCGTCACCAGGTCGATCGTCGTGTTCACGTCATAATTGGTCAGCTGGACCATAGGCATCGCCGCACCTTCGAGCACGGTCGGATCAACCCCCACCGTTTCGCGCCCGCGCATCACTTGCACCTTCGCAACGGACTCGTAGGTCTTGGGCCACACGTAGTTTCCCGCTGCAACCAGTACGATCACGACGATGGCAAACGAAACAATAAACCCTTTTCGTTTGAAGAGCACGGTAAGTATGTCGCGAAGGAAAATTTGACGCTGATCCATTTCTCTGCTCCCCTATGTTGTCGTTCTTATGCTCGACTCAGCCGTGTACACCTTTGATTTTCTCTCATGCGGTTTCCCATTTACGGCGTTGTAAATCCCGGGATAACATTGACTCCGGTCGAGAAGTTAAAGTTCTTTGATTTGGTCCGAGTCCGCTGCTCATTCAGATAGTAGGTTCCTGTCACGCCCAAAGAATTATCAAACGGCACAATATCATCAATGTATTGTTTGACAAACAAATTCGCTCGCGACACAAGTTTTTTCGGCACGTAAACCACGTCAAACGCCCGCAGGGGGATATCGTTTTCCGTGCGCCCTTTCAGTGCAAGATGGAGATTTGTCTTAAAAACATAGGGCTTTCCGTTCGGATTCCTTCGGATAACCAAGACACTGTTCAGGCGAGAGCGATCGTTCGGCCCACGCGCCATGATCACCGCCTGCAAAGCCGTCGGCACACTGTCCAAAGGATAAACGCCGGGGGCATCTACTTCACCGCCTACGTAAATTCGCGCGCCGGTCATCGCGACAACACTCACGGATGGATCGATGGGATTGTGAAGAAGCCCTTCGCATGCGGCGATCAGGGTGTCACGTAGTTCCTCCACGCTATAACCGGCTGCCTGTACCTCCCCAATCCGTGGCAATGAAATCTTGCCGTCAGGCCGCACGGTATACACGCCGTTCATGGTCCCTAACGCGGTGTTAATGTAGGGGAAAATCACCATGCTCACGATGGGACGGTTGCGCAGTACCTTTGCTGCCTCCTCTTGCACAGCCCGACATGCCTCATCGACGGTCAAACCCGCAATGTGAATCTCATTTTTCAACGCGGGCAGCCGTATCTTTCCGTCAGGCCGAACGACCAGGTCGCGGCTGATATTCTCGAGTCTGTCGGGATTGGAAAAATCCACCGTGACGGTAATATGAGGATCGCCCTGGATTAAGTCCGTCTTCTTGTACAACTCCGTGAGTTTGGCTTCGAGCTCCTTGACGGTAAGTCCCCCGGCTTTGACATCGCCCACCTGCTCGAACGTGACGTAGCCGTCGGGACGAACCGCCCGCGTGACGTTAAGCGCCCAGTTGTTCAAAAACGATATACCAATCAGATCGCCCACATCGATTCGATAGTCGCTGCGGTCTCCGGTCTCCTCGCTGAGCCGCACCTCCATGCTGTCCCCCACTTCAATGCGGTAATCCCATGCCGGTTCGCCCTGCCGGTAATCCTTCACACGAAAGGCAATCTGCACTTGATCCCCGACCGAAATGAGATAAGGCAGGTCGGTGCCGCTCATTTTCTCTATCTCCGCAGGTGTAACCTGTACGGCGCGACCATCCGGGTCCAACAAGACCGTGCTGTCGGTTACCGAACACCCTGCCGTGCTAATAACAATAGCTGCAAGGACGGCGAATAACCCGGGGTTTCTTGAGGTGCTGGTTTTCATAGCGATTACGCCTCCCCTACTCAACAGTGCTCATCACTGCATGTTGCATAAACATACCACAGGGAATATCTTCCTACAAATATCACTTTTCTTCTTATACCCAAATACGTCATTCTACTGCATCGACCGAATGCCGGAAGGATGCCCGAACTGAGGCTGAAACGATTGACCACCCGCCCTAACTTTCGGAGGCTGGTAGGTGGATGCCCCGGCTCGAGCACTCGGCGTCCCCGCCGAGGGTTGATTCATCTCTGCTCGAACCCGTTTCATTCCCGTGAGCGGTTCTGTCTGCCGGAACCCCGGCTGAGGCCCCAGCTTTCGACCTGCTGGTAACGCCCGCCGCGTCAAAGTGGGATCCACAGTGCGAATGCCACCTCCAACACTTTGCGCGACCGTCGCGTACACGGGGGCCGGCATCCGCCCGGTATCTTTAAACACACTCAACACGATCGGCACAGCCCAATACAAGGCTACCTGATATATCCCTTCCGACTGTACCCACATCTTCCGGAACTCTTCCGTAAGGGCACGCCGTGCATCCGACGCATTCACCGTGCGGCGCGAAAAAAACTGGGGTCCTTTCTCTATGCCCTGCACCGTGATTCGATATTTAGAACCGCGGCTTTGAAAATAATTCGGCGGCGACGGAGCAACGACCTCGCTACGGACTTCCGCCAAATACTCCACCTCTTCCAATCGCCCGGTTTCGGCTTCATCTTCCACCCGAATATATCGAGCCTGTAGCCCTCCTTCGGGGCGGGTGCGCGCACGCAATCCCACACGCAAAATGCCGCCCGCACGCTCCTCTACCAAAAGGTGATACTGTTCCGTAAGTTGAAAACCGTGATAACGAACTTGTTCTGCTTTCGCCGGAAAGGATATGCCCCCTAGGAGCAGAAATACCCATACCCCTCCAAGTACCGTCAACATTCGAGATGTAGACGCTGACCGACCCATTCGGATGGGCATCGCATTCCCCAGTTTCAAAAGATATCCTTTATGCCTGTTTATCTCGTCGGCTCCCAACACCAAACGCTGCTCTAGCGGACGTCATCATACCCTCCAGCAGCGATCCAGTCTATGGTTTTCTTCAAGCCTTCTTCAAGCCCCACTTTCGGCTGCCACCCCAACAACTCCCGCGCCTTTGTTGTATCAGCTACCACACGATAGATTTCGCTTTTGGCGGGCCTAAGCCGTTCCGGATCAACCTCAATCTTCACCTCTTTGTTCATCAACCGAGCAATCCGTTGTGCCAACTCTCCAATGGTTATGGCCTCCGTAAAACCAAAATGTACCACTTCGCCGACTACATTCGGCGACTCCGCCATCAGCAAGAAAGCGTTCACAATGTCATCCACATAGGTGAAGTTACGCGTTGGCGTGGGATCTCCCAGTTTCAATTCGTTACCTTTCAATAACTGAAGGATGATGCTGGGAATGACCAGGAATTTACCGATACGAGGACCGTATACATTGAAAATGCGACAGATACTCACCGGCAACTCGTAAGACATATAAAAACTTTCAACGACGGCGTCAGCAGCCAACTTGGACGCCGTATATGGATTACAGGCTTTTAACGGATGCGTCTCGCGGATTGCCGCGCTTCCTTCCGCCGAACCATACACGCCCGCCGACGACGTATGAACCATTCGGCGCACCTGCTCATGACGACACGCATTGCAGACGTTTAATGTGCCCAGCACATTCGTCAGCACCGTCTCATCGGGATTGGAGTACGAATACTTCACGCTGGTAATCGCTGCTAAATGAAACACCGTGTCTACCCCAACTGTAACTTCTCGAACAAAAGCCGCGTCCCGGATATTTCCACCAAAAATCTCCAAATGGTTGCTATGTTCCTCCGGCACCGCGGCGAGATAACCAATGCTACCCCTCATGTTGCCGTGAACAATGCCACGGACATGGGCACCCATCGCCAAGAGTCGTTCCGTCAAATGACTGCCGATAAACCCGCCTGCCCCCGTCACAAGCACGACTTTGTCTTTCCAATCCATAAGAAAAGTCCCCAAAAAATTCTGTTTTAGTGTCCTAAAAGGCGCTCAAACAACTGTTCATATTGATCGACAACGTGCTCCCACGAATACACATCACGCACCCGTTCCACCGCCCGCTTGCGATAGGACGCAACTACCTCCGGGTGATCGACGAGATACTGCATCTTTTCTCGTAAGTCATCCGCATCTTTGTTGCGAAAGGTCACACCGCTCTCCCCTACAGCCTCCTCATTGTACGCGATATCACTTACCAATACACAATTTCCTGCACCCATCGCCTCAAGGATAGCGGGATGGGTCCCCCCCACTTCCATCGCATTAATATAGACATAGGCATTTGCGCGTAATGCACGGTATGCCTCTCCGTAAATGGCGCCCGGAAAATTAATGCGGGCATCCGTCGTGGACTTCAACGCCCGAATGTAGTCTTTCGCAAAGGGGGCATCGCCGACGATCAGTAGTTTCATGTCGGTTTTCACCCCTTCGAACGCCTTCACCACCACATGGGCATTATTCTCAGGCTCCAGCCGACTCACAAACAAAAAGTAGCGCTCGGGTTCCACACCAAACTGCACCAATTGGTCTGCCCCTTCTCCCCGGGGTACGATATCCGCGCCGTACGCCACAAACTCGCTGGAAACATTAAACTTGTCGCGATAATAACGCTGAATCACACGGGAGTCAGAAACCAACATATGGGGAAACCAGGAAGCGGGATACTCAGACAATTTGTAATACCACTTTCCAATGCGATTCCATTTCGCCCGTTCCCATTCCAGGCCATCCGTATTCAATATCGTCTTCATTCCCCACAAACGCGGCAACCATATCATCCAACTATTCGCCGTGTTACAATAATAAGCGATGTCCACCCGATGAGCCAGTAAGTGCAAGGTGCTCAAAAACGTGTGAGAGAGCGTGTCCGTGTATTTGGTATGCCAGCTGGGCAAGGCAATTAAACGGACGCCTCGGTATGTCGTCAAGGGTTCTTTCAAATTGGTGGTGCGGCAATACACGACGACCTCATGGCCACGCTCGACCAGTCGCACGCTCAATTCTTGAGCAAACGTCTCAAAGCCGCCGTAGTTTGCAGGTATACCGCGGGTACCTAAAATTGCAATCTTCATAATATTTCTTTACAAACTTCCATAATATATCATTTTTCTAAGTTTATAGCAAAACAAGGAATAACTCAAGTAATTTTTTCTTTTGATTATCTATTTATAACACGTTATGCTTAATATATTTCGGTGGCGGAATGGATCTGGAGGAGTAAGGTCATGCGCAACGTTATGCTTTTTGCTAGTTTGCTGTCGCTTAGCCTGAGTTTGTGTACTTTTGCAGAAACGTCCCCACCCTTGTATCGCGGAGAACCTTCATCAGCGTATTTGCGCATATGGGCACTATGCGGTCCCTTCCCGCTCGTAGGAGATCAAGAAAACGTGGACAACATCCGTTTATCGGGGATGTTCACCGATTATCTCCGTGACATAGGCGGGGAAGAGAATCCGCAAGTAGTTATGGATGCGGAAAAAAACAAAAACGCACCAATTCGATGGAAACACCACATCTCGCCCCATGACTATATTGATTTAGACGGTGCGGTATCTCAACAGGCGACCGGAATAGCTTACGCCTATTGTGAAATCCTATGCGAGAAAAACACCCCGGCTCTCTTCCTTTTCGGTGCTAACGATGGGGGACGTGTGTGGCTCAACGGGGAGGAAATCATAACGCATCCGGCATCCGGTGGGTTGAAATTCGACCTCGATGCCGCGCCTGTCCTCTTGCAACGCGGTAAAAATACCTTGCTGGCAAAAATTGAAGAGCGAGGTAATAAATGGCAGTTCGCCGCGCGCTTTGTACCTTGGGATTCCAAGGTGGTTCAAGACAGAACCAGAATCATCCAGGTCATTTCCACAAAAGAAGGCGGCGCCTTGTTTCAGATGAACGGTTCGAGTGACCTCTGGCACACGCTAGCTGACAAAATCGAACTGAGCGTAGCGCCCGCTTCGACCCCAGACCAAGAAGTCTGGCGAGGAACATGGGGTGGGAAAAAAGACACACCGCTGGGGATCGACAAAAACCTTTATCGAGACTATGTTCTTCGGGTGGCATTTCAATTCAAAGGAGGAGAGAAAAGCATGACTGAAATACCTTTTCGAGCGGGTACACGTGACGAGCACGTAGTCTTCGAAAACGGCACGACCGACTATTCCATTGTGCTGAACTCAAATCCCTCGGAATCGGAGCGGTGGGCTGCCGAAGAAATGCGACATTGGCTCCACGAAGTCAGCGGCGCTGATTTCCCCATCGTAGGTATGTCTTCCCGGCCGCCTCAAAAAGCGATTTACATTGGTTATGACGATTCATTCCCGAAACTTTGGAAAACAGTGCCGCAGCTGCATTCAAAACCACCGCTTCCCGGCGACGAATCCTTCCGATATTTCAACATGGGACCGAGCATTTTCATTTTGGGCGGCAGAGACCGGGGCACGATGTACGGAGTCATGTCTTTCCTGGAACGCGAAATGGGAGTGCGATTCTATACCCCACGTGTCACCGTAGCCCCGAAAAAGCAGCGCTATGCCTTCACGGGTCTGGAGCATGCCGAAAAGCCCGGGATTCGTGTCCGCAATGACTTCTACTTCGAAGCCTTTGACCCTATCTGGGCGGCACGCAACCGCGTCAATGGGGCAATGACCTGGCGCGAACAGCCCGGCGGACTCGAATGCTATTGGGCGGTTCATACTTTCTTTCCGCTGGTGCCTCCGGAAGAGTTCTTTGCAAGTCATCCGGAGTATTACAGCCTTGTTGATGGCAAACGGCAATACGAACGCGCTCAACTGTGTTTGACGAATCCGGATGTCCTCCAAATCGTAATCGACAGGATCAAGAAAAAAATGAGGGAACTGCCCCAATATCTTATTTACGATGTTTCACAGAACGACTGGGGAAACCCCTGCCAATGCGAGAAGTGCCAAGCCATCGCCAAAGCAGAAGGCAGCGAATCGGGTGTGGTCATCTGGTTCGTGAATCAGGTGGCGGACGCCGTCAAGAAAGAGTTTCCGGACAAGTTCATTGGTACCCTGGCGTATCAATATACCCGTAAACCGCCGAAGAGCATAAAGCCACGCGACAATGTGGTGGTGAGACTTTGCAGTATCGAGTGTTGTTTTGCCCACGACTTTCGCCACTGCCCGGAAAATGAGTCTTTTGTCGAAGACATGGAAGGTTGGGCTAAAATAGCGCCGCATTTGTATATCTGGGACTACGTGGTCAACTTCAGTCACTACATCATGCCCTATCCCAATTTCCGCGTCTTGCAACCCAACATCCAATTCTTCCGCGATCACAACGCTATCGGCATTATGGAGCAGGCAGCCTACCAAAGTCGGGGTGGGGAATTTGCGGAACTGCGAGCCTACGTCCTTTCCAAGCTGTTGTGGGACCCCGAGATTGATGTTCCATCTGTGATCGACGATTTTATGTACGGTTACTACGGCAGAGCCGGACAATACGTAAAGGCATATTTTGACTTGCTCCATAATCAAATAACTCCCGACACGCACATCCATCTGGGGCTCTCGCCGGAAGACAGAATCTTTTCGGATGATTTTGTGAGAAAGGCAGAGCGGCTCTTCGATGAGGCGGAGAAAGTTGCTGACAATGAAGAAATTCGACAGCGTGTCGAGATGGCACGGTTGCCTATCATGTATCTGAAATGCCGTCGGTCCCCGATTGAAGCAAAGGCAGACGGCACGTACGACCGGTTTAAGGCTATCGTAGCCCGAGAAGGGATTACGCACTACGCAGAAGCAGGAGAACCTCACAGACGTGCTTTCCATGAAATGATGGACGCTGTTGAGATTCCCTGAATGGCCTCAGATTTTGTAAGATTCAAAAACCAGGCTTTCATCACTTATTTCGAAACAAGAAGAGGAGAGACTATGGCTGAGGCCCCAAAAGGGTTTTTCGCACGACTAAAAGAACGACTTGTTAAGACTCGTGACGCCTTGGCAGACAACGTCCGGCGGGTGTTTACCGGCAAAACGCGGTTAGATGACGAAGTCTTTGAAGAATTAGAAGCCGTTTTGATTCAAGCCGATTTGGGTGTAGAAACCACCCTGGCTATCTTGGAAGATATGCGACGCGTAGCACGCGAGAAGAGACTAGAAAACCCGGAACAACTCTACGAAGTCCTGAAGGAAGAACTCACCCGTTCGCTAGAACCCGGAGAACACACATTTCAATGGGATCATCCGGAAAAACCGCGCGTCATGCTGGTTGTCGGTGTCAATGGTTCCGGAAAGACTACCACCATTGCCAAACTCGCGGCTCTCGCGATGGCGCAAGGGAAATCCGTGCTGATCGGCGCCGCAGACACCTTCCGTGCCGCGGCAGTAGACCAACTTGCCGTATGGTGCGAACGTGTGGGCGCCCCCTTAATTAAACATAAGGACGGCGCGGACCCTGCCGCGGTAGCATACGATGCAGCAGATGCCGCCGCGGCACGCGGTGTAGATTGGCTCATCATTGATACCGCCGGCAGACTCCATACGAAGGTAAATCTGATGGAAGAGTTGAAAAAGGTCCAGCGGGTCGTTGCCAAACGAATCCCCGGCGCCCCTCACGAGGTCCTCCTCGTCCTGGATG